>Ga0114938_1000351_pt1 | contig 35967 bp, 35 predicted proteins | sample AshMeaBigSpring_FD_88675 | JGI IMG/M metagenome (GOLD analysis project Ga0114938, IMG submission 88675) | Groundwater microbial communities from Big Spring, Nevada to study Microbial Dark Matter (Phase II) - Ash Meadows Big Spring | ecosystem: Environmental > Aquatic > Deep subsurface >... | reverse complement strand
TGATTATCAGACAATAATACTTCTACAGTTGTTGGGTTTACTTTTTGTACACCAATAATTTTCTGATTTTGTTGAGTGACCTCTTTTACGATATTCACTCGTTGCATAGCCTGCACCGGTGGATATGAGAAAGCAAGAGGTAATGCCAGAGTCAGCAAAGCAACTTTTCGCTGAGCACAGTGACCAATGGAGTTTTTCATGTTTTTTTGTTTCTAATGTTGATATCTAGATATTAGATTGAAACGCAAAATTACGCAAAACTATTCACAAATTGACAGATTTAAGTTATTTTTGTACCCATATACTTATTGTACGCAGCCAATGATTCATTTTTTCCAAACGACCGTTTCGCATATTCCTCTGCCTGAAAAGTTCACTTACCCTTTTCATTATACTCCGCACCCTTTATGTGTAAAGGCAGCCGAAGAGGTGAAGAGTTTTCTTTCTCAACAAGAAAGTTGGAAAGATGAGTTGTCGGAAGGAAAAATGTTCGGAGTATTGGTTGTACGTACCCCAAAACAACAGATCGGTTATCTGGCTGCTTTCTCCGGAAATATCTGCGGAAATAATAAGCACGATTTCTTTGTTCCTCCCGTTTACGATCTTCTTCAACCAGATGGTTTCTTCAAGATAGAGGAAGAACAAATCTCATCTATCAACATACAAATCAGATCTTTGGAAAAGGATGAGGAGTATTTGGCACTAAGAAAAGAACTCACAGCACTGCAAGCAAAGATGGAGCAACGTCTTCATACAGCAAAAATGGCTCTGAAAGAGGCGAAAGAGATGCGTGAAAAGCGAAGGCTGACAGTTACGGATCTATCTGACGAAGAAAAAGAGCAGATGATCAAAGAGAGCCAACATCAGAAAGCGGAGTTCAAACGACTGGAAAAAGAAAGTAAGAAATGCATTGAAGAGTTGAACGAACGCTTGGCTTTGTACGAAGCAGATATTGAGTCTTTGAGAACGGAGCGTAAGATGCGTTCTGCCGCCTTACAACAAAAACTATTCGAACAGTTCCGTATGCTCAATGCTCGAGGTGAAGAGCAGGATTTATGCCGGATCTTCGAACAGACCGTTCATAAAACGCCACCGGCAGGGGCCGGCGAATGCGCTTTACCCAAACTATTGCAATATGCCTATCTCCATCAACTGGAACCGCTCGCCATGGGTGAGTTCTGGTGGGGGCAATCGCCTAAGACAGAGATTCGCCATCATGGTTATTTCTACCCCTCTTGCAAAGGTAAATGCGAACCGATCTTAAAACATATGCTGCAAGGACTGGAGGTTGAGGAAAACCCACTCTTACAGAAAAACGCTCTTGAAATGGAGATTGAAACGATCTACGAAGACGAATGGCTAGTAGTGATCAATAAACCTGCCGGTCTGCTTTCTGTACCCGGTAAAGATGCCGATCAAGTTTCAGTATACCAACTTATGCGCCAGAGATATTCCGAAGCTACCGGTCCGCTGATTGTTCACCGATTAGATATGGCTACTTCCGGCCTTTTATTGATCGCTAAAACGAAAGAAATCCACCAGAACTTACAGGATCAATTTTGCAAACGCCTCATCAGAAAGCGGTATGTCGCACTTCTGAATGGTGTACTTCCGCCCGCACACGGCACTATTGATCTGCCTTTATCTCCCAACCCACTCGACCGTCCCCGTCAGATAGTCGATCATGAACAGGGTAAATCGGCAATCACTCGGTATCGGATAGAGAGCAGCATCAACCAACAGACTCGTGTTTTATTCTTCCCTATCACCGGACGGACCCACCAACTGAGAGTGCATGCCGCTCACCCGGAAGGGCTCAATTGCCCCATCGTTGGTGACGAATTGTATGGTAAAAAGGACAGCCGCCTCTTTCTACACGCTGAATATCTGGAGTTTAAACATCCTGTATATGGTGATACCATCTGCCTACAAAAGGAAGCTGAATTTTAATGGCAGATAGCAACTGAACGATGATTGCAGATTGGGATTGAATAATAATAGCAGATAGCAACTAAATGATGATTGCAAAAAAAGAAGCAGCATTGGTCATTAAAGAAGCAGCATTGTTGAGTAGAGAGGCTGCGATAGTGAGTAGAAAAGCAGCATTGGAAGGTAAATATAGCAATATCCGTCATTAAAGAAGCAGCATTAGTGGCTAGAGAAGCAACATTATTTGCTAAAACACAGTAAAAAAAGTGTTCAACAACAGTGAACGATCGCTCCAAAAGCCTACAAACAGCAAATAATTTCTAGTTGCTTCAAAAATCTGACTCACAGAAAAGTATCAGAGTGAGAAGGTAGCAATCGAATAGATATTTTATCGAAAACAAGACAAGGAAAAGGCAATCACTTTGTTAGGAGAATGCAAAAAATTGTTCCCTCCTGAAAAATCCTAATGGCTCTACAAGGCGAAAAAAGAAAAGCGCCCGCCGATTCATCGTAAGCAGACGCTTCTAGTCCCTTTAAAAAGTTAATAAAAGAACAATATATTCCAAAAGATCGGATCGATACTACCGCTCTAACCGACAAAGGGGAGCAAACAGATTCATATTATCTATCCACCAAACGTTTAGGTGATCCATGCCAAGAGCACCCTAGACAATAAATATCTGTCAAGTCGAACCCATCAGTCGAAGCAGTAGGATCTTTCGTCACTACTTCTCCATCATCCAGCACATACACCAACAATCGCTCTCCTTGTTCATTCTTGACGAACAAAGAGGCGATTTTACATTGAGGACAAAGTTTCTTTTTAGCCATATCTTTTCTTTATCAGATGTTTAGCAAATGTTTAGCAGATGTTTAGCAAATATTTATTAGATGTTTAGCAAATGTTTAGCACACCAATCCGTCTATCACCCCAATATACATGCACATAAATCCACTTAACATAGAATACTCTTTGCACACAAAATATTCTTTGTGCACAAATATAGGAAGAACGTTTGATCAATACTGTGAATATTCATAAAAAGCATCCCAAACAATCCTAAAAAGTCTAATCCTTTGCTTCTTGTTTAATCAGGCGAGTAACCGTTGTCACATTCTTCTTATCCTTATTCAGGATATAAGTATAACGATAATCGCTTGCCCGATAAGAAGTAGGCGAACTATTCACCAAGATAATATTACGACTATTGGCAAAGTCGAGTATACCTTTGATATTATTCGGGTGCAACTTACCGATCTCGTCCATCATACAATGCAGTTTGAAATCATTGAATTTGTTGGACGCTTTTTCCTTAAACACGTTCAGCAGCATGATATTGATCATAGCTTTCACAAGGATATCCGTTCCATCCGAACCCACATTCGCCAATTTCTCTACCCATCCGCTGTCATTATCATTCTCCACAATACGGAATTGAAGTTCGAAGGTATCCGATAGAGTGAGTTCTTTCTCCTTGCACACCGCCAATTCCTTGACTAACGACTGCAGCAGATGCACGGCTTGCCGGTTTCTCTCCAATTGGTTCTCCTGACCAAACAAACTGAACATGCCCAAGCCAAGTTGGTTCTCATCATTAAACTCTTTGATCGTAACAAAGTGTTGCATGATGCGATTCCCACTAGGAACAGTCTGCAAAGCGATGCTTTTGATCACACCGGCAAAGTTACGTTCCACAAAGTCATTATTTATATCTTGGATCGTTTGTCGGATCAGTCCCTCCTTCGAAAGCATATCCGAAGTTTCCTTTGCAATCCGATGAATCAAGCTCGTATAAGCTTCATTCGATCTTTTCTCATAATCGGCTATCTTATCATTATCGATAAACTCCTTCAGATCGGCAGCAAAAGTCATAAACTCTTCCCTTTTGGTCAAGCGAGTACGGAAGTTGAACGCATTATGTTCCGAAAAGTTTCCGGTAAAACGGTTCACAGCTTCGCGAAAGTCCTTCTCCTGCTCAATCTGTTGATAATGGTTTCTTGTCAGTTCTTCGACAAGCTTCTTACAACGCTTAGAGGTTTCCGCTTCGATACCCGTGCTCAAGATAGGCGGACAGATATTCAACGTTTTAAAATTATCGGTCTCACGGATATCCTCATCCAGTTGTTTGAGCAAACTGTTCGACTCACTCAGCGCCTTATTAATAACGGCAATCTTCTGGTTGAGTTCTTCCTCTTTCAAACGGAACTTTTCCTTTTCCTCCTCAAGTAGTTTTTCGGTAGTATGCTTGTTGTTCTTAAACTCATCCATCCGATCGAAGAACTCCCGTTTATCCTTCTCATAGTCGTATACTAGTCGGCGGTGCTGTTCGATAAACTCCAGTTCCTTTTCTGTACGGGCAATATCATTTCGTAGAGAAGCGATACGTTCCGTATCGACGCCCTTACCCGAAAGTTCATGCAGCAGATCCTTGTCCATCGTTACCAGTAAAGCCTCCATCCGATCCTTTTCCGTAGCAATGATCCGATGGATCTCCTCTTGTTTATTCCGTATAGACGTATCCTCCTCTTGTATCTTCTGATTCCGTTCCCGCTCCTTCTGCTTGATACGGTTCTCCAGTTGATGGTTGAACTGTTCTAGTTCCGCAGCAGAAGCGTGTAAAGTCTTCTCTGCTTCCTGTAACTGGTTCTCCATGTCAGTCAAGAGTTTCTTCTTCTCTTCCTCAGCATTCTGTCGCAAAGAGATTTCTTCTGCCTTAAGCACCTGCATCCGCTTACCATACTGCTCGGCAATATAATCAGCTTGAGCAACAATCTCTTTATAAGAAGCGATTGCAGTCTGATGTTTCTTCTTGATCGCAGTCAGTTCTGCCTCTTTCTCTTCTGTCAGTTTCTCGATAGCCAACTGAAGCTGATGTATCTTTTTGCGAGCCGCTTCTTGTTCGGCAACATATTCCGATACACTCTTTACTTGTTTATCGACCCCCGAAAGATCCAGACGGATGCCAAAGAAGTCCGATTCTCCCCCCTTAATCTTTTCAGGACTCAAGTTCTTTGCAAAGAGAATTTGTTTCTCATCAACAATCTTACCGATGGTCTTTTCCCATCCTTCGCAATTCAAGCTCAACCACTCGTAGAACGATCCGTGACGATTATCCATCAAGGCATCGATCTCCTGCAACGTTCTACGTTCAGCAGCAATCTGATCATCCAGTTCTTTTTGTCGTATGTTGAATTGCTGTTCGCAAGTAGCTTGGTCGAGTTCCCATTGACGTCGGATCATATCCATCTGAAGAATCGCATCCTTTCTCTTCAACTGACTTTCCGAATATTCTTTCTCCAAACGGTTATATTCGTCGAGACACGTTTTGAGTTCCTGCTCGAAGAACGAACGATGCAGACACTTCTCACGTTCCACCTTCAACAAGTAGATTGCATCTTTCTTTTTCTCTATCTGTTGACGGATCTCCGAGAGTTTGCCGTTTTCTTGCTCACGGATCTCTTTCAACAGCTTATCATACTCCTTGCGCACCTCCTCCTTTCGTTCGATCACACGCAAGTGAAGCGTATTCAATTCCGCATTCTTCCCGTTACGAAAACGTTCGAAATTGCTGGCAGCCTGCTCCTTGAGTAGTTTATACTGACTGTTGATATCATCGAAACGGGCGGTAAGCACTGTCAGTTGTTCCTCCAGCCCCTGCTTATGCAAGATTGCTTCCGGTTCGGCGCTCACCCGTTGCTGAACCGTATAGATATCTTGCGCTTCATACTTCTCTTTACGATCGCGCGCCACCTTGAGATTCTCGTTCTGCACCTTGATACTTCCCATCAGGCGATCGCGCTCAACCTGGAACTTCTTGGCAAGCTCCTCGTGATGATGCTTCTCTTTGTTCAGATTCTTTAGCAGCTCCTCTTTTTTCTGTTGCTGCATTGGCAAAAGTTCTCCCGCTTTTTTATAAGCGTAGTTCAGTTCACCAGCTAAAGTACGAGCCTGTTGCTCCATGTAATGGATCTCCCGATAAAGTTCGATCACCTTATCAGCCTGTCGGCGAACAGCCACTTCTCCACTTTTATTCTTCTGGAACCACTTGCTGATATCCGTCACCTCCTCATCGAACTGTCGGAGATGATGCGTATACTGTCCCAGATCAATCCGCACATCCTCCTCATTGAGCGACATGATAATAGTCTGTTTGATAAACTCAGCATCTAGCTTCGAATTGAGGAAGACATTCTGTATCGTACGAGGGATGTTCTGATACTGACGACTATCGGTAATCGCAAACTTCTGAAATTCTGCCGGTAAGCCCCGGTTATTACCAAAGATTATATCGCGATACTCTTCGTAAGTCTCAATGCGTCGACTTTTATAAACAAAGCTACCCAAAGCATTCTTCACCTTCTCCCAATCATCGTAAGCCTTACCTTCAGAAGAGATGAAATACTCTTTACGATACTCCGTTCCCAAGAAGCGGAAGCAGACACGTCCTTGCGAACGGAAAGCCATCACACAATAAGTACCATCGTCGATCTTCACTTCATAAATGATGTATGAGTTGACATATGGGAAATAATACTCATCAAAGCTCTTCTTCTCCTTCGAAATACCCAGACGTAGTTTGTCGGCATTGTAGAAGAAAAGTAAAGCACGCAGAGCCGTACTTTTACCTACCCCTTGGGTACCAATGAAATGGACATTACCATCAATCTGTATCTCAGCGTACTGGATACGGGCACTATTTATAAAAACTATTTTATTCAGGTATCTCATTCTGTATATCCTCCGGTATATTAATGCAAGCAACCAGCTCCTCCAAATAACTGAAAGCAGCCACGACCTTATATGTAGATGTTATCTCGTTCTCCAATTCGATGAACCCATCTCGTTTCATATCATTAACAATCTTATCGATAATCTCTTCATGTTTCTCTTTTCCGGTGAGTTTCTTCAACCCATTGAGTTTCTCTTTCAGTTCGAGATCACTCCCCACCCTGACAAATATATCGGCCGGTTGGAAACGGAAGCCGGCAGAAAAAGCTGCATCATAAGTCTTGATAAAATCGAGCACATCGATCCAGCGAGTTGCAATCTCCAACTTTCTTTCCAGGTCGACCTTGTTCTCTTTACGCGAAAAATAGAAATACTCATTTCCACTTTCCAGCACAAAGTTGATAGCGCCAAAGAAATCGCTCAGTTCCGACAGGTTTTCATCAATAAGGGTATATAATTGCCGGATCACCGGACTTGTACTATCGGAGGAAATAAATCCTCCCTTACTCAATATTTCAAAAATATCGGCAGTTTGCTTTATCATTGTTTCTCAGAATTTTTCTTGTTGTATACTACTGCATATTCCACACCTTGTGCGGTACCAAACTGATCAGTGATCATCAGTTCCTCGTAAAACTGCGACACGATTTGGCAGAAGAAGGTAACCCGTTCGTCGAACGAGACCTCTTTTGAAAAAGAATATGCATGGATAAAAGTGAATAAATCGGCATCAGACTTCCTAAAGTCCTGCTTCACCGTTTCAAGATTGATATAAGTCTCCTCCGAGATTTGAGTCTTCAGATAATCCTCAGAAATGGTATCCGCAACATTTTTAGCTAAAATCGCCCGTTTGCCTACCATTGCTATCACCTTGCGAATACTATCGAGCACCTCATCATCATTTCGGAGATAATCGACCGACAGACGCAGAGGATAAGAGGGCGAAGGTTCGAACCACACACTCTCCTTCTGAGATAAGATCGAACAGATATCCGTCCGCTCCTCTAGTTCGAACTGATCTTTCAGATATTTCAGTTGACGGATCTTCATCCGGATCTTATTCTGATATTCGATCTTGTTGAGATAGTTGATGATCAACTTCTGTATCTCGATCAGATTATGAAAACACTCATTCAGGCTAATCCGCACAGTTGCTACAATCTGATGCAACTCCTCATCAACTACTACACGGAAAAACGGTTCCTCCTCTTCCATCAAGAAAGTCTCGCTCTGCTTAATCAACGATTCAATATCTTTCCGCTTCTCATCAAGGCGGACCAACTTCTTCTTCTTTATCTGATAGTTCGGTTCGTTCTTAAAAGTGTTGTCGATATTCCGTTTCAAGTCAATCACATTTCTCAGAGTAGTAAGAGCGATGTTTCTCAGAATACGTTTAATGGTTCGTAAATAAGTAAGTTTTCGATGTTCGTTGTTCTCTTGTCGATAATAAGAGAGCGTATCTTTGAGATAGCTGATGTGTTCAACCACAAAAGAGGTATTGATCTCTTCATTCACTTCGAGCACCTGTTCGAAGAAATGCAGATAGATATCCTCCATTTCCAGAAAAGAACCATTCTCCCGAAGTACACCGTGATCAAGCAAACTCTGTATGCGTTGCAGTCTGTTGTCTGTCAGTTCCAATGCAGCTTCACGACGGAACGATTGCTGTTTTCGTTTACTAAACATCTGCTTCAGCAATGCCTGCTCGCGGCTCATCATCTTCAACAACTCATCAATAGAGTGAAATGTACTCATTCTCAATCAATCTTAATTTTCAATATTCCCAAAAAGGGGCACGAAATTACACTTTTTATGCCGCTTATCCAAAAAGTTTGAAGTGAAATATCTATTCCTTTCATTATCTTTGCCGCATAGAAAAGAATATGAGCAAGATAAAGCGATCGCGCATCCATCAAGAAAAAAAGACAGTAGAGTTCATGATCCGATTCTACTGTAAGAAGAAAGAGGGCAACCTTTCACTCTGTCCGAGTTGCAAGGAACTCTTGCAGTATGCACATATTCGTTTGGATCGCTGTCCGTTTGGGGAAGAAAAAGGCACTTGCGAGAAGTGCCAAGTACATTGTTACAAACCCATCTTTCGGGAACGGATGCGACAAGTGATGCGCTTTGCCGGTCCACGCATGTTATTTGTTGCTCCCTTGCTAGCTATCAAACACCTACTGAGAGGCATCCGATAGCAGTTCGATGAGCGTGAATAAATCTTCAATATATTTATCAAAAGACTTCTCAAGAAAATGTTCGGAGAAACCATCCTTGCTATGAAACTATCCATCTTTAAAAACAGTTTGTGCAGTAAGACGGTTCCGAATGATAAACCCTTTCTTGAATAAAGCAGCATTATCTATTCTTCCAAAAGCCCGGATAGAACAACAGCAAGACACTAAACAACTCCAGACGACCAATCAGCATCAAGAAGGATAAAACCCATTTAGCTGCTTCGGGCAAAGCATTCCAAGAGTAAGCGGGACCACAAGTACCCAGACCTGGACCTACGCCACCCAAACTAGAGATAATGGTACTGATAGACTCGGTAAATCCCACCCCTAAGAATAAGAGAAGGGCCCAACTAACGAAGGCGATCGACAGATAGAAAGCGAAAAACATTCCTACGGAAGTGACAACCGATGAGGGAACCGACTGATTATTCACACGTACCGGTAACACAGCATTGGGATGCAACAAGCGTTTAAACTCGTTGCGGATAGCACGGGCAATGATAAGCAGACGCATGTTTTTCAATCCACCACTAGTAGAACCGGTACATCCTCCCGAAAGCATGGCAATCAGAAGTAACATCCATGTATAAGAAGGCCATAAGTTGAAATCATCTGTTGCAAAACCACAAGTAGTATGTGCTGTTGCTACTTGGAAAAGAGATTTTCGGAAAGCCAACTCCCAACCATAATTGTTTTGAAAGACAAGTCCCAACATGATCAATATCGTCATAACCGTAACCGAACCTATGAACCAATGAGTCTCCTCATCTTTGAATAATCGGTTAAACTTCCCTTTCATAAACATTAAGAAAAGTGAGAAGTTAATTCCTGAAAGAAGCATAAAAATCGCAACCACATATTCTATGTAAGCTGAATTCCAATGAGAAATACTAGCTTGCTTGGTTGAATATCCTCCCGTAGCTGTTGTACAGAAGGACTGACAGACAGCATCGAACAAACTCATTCCTCCAAAAACCAGAAGAACTGTTTCGGCCACAGTAAGTATTAAATAAATGGTCCACAACCATTTAGCCATGATCGTAATCTTAGGATGGGTTCGATCGTGTGTCACACCAGTCGACTCCGCAGAAAAGAGTTGCACTCCGCCACTAGTGAAAACCGGTAAGATAGCAATGGTAAAGAACACGATTCCCAGGCCACCGATCCATTGAGTGAGACTTCGCCAGAATAACATCCCATGAGAAAGAGATTCGATGTCATCCAGAATGGTAGCTCCTGTAGTGGTGAATCCTGACATGGTTTCGAAGAAAGCATTCGTGATGGTGTCAATACTTCCACTCAAATAAAAAGGTAGCATTCCGAAAACGGTAAAGAATACCCAAGAAAGAGTCACCACGCAATAACCGTCACGACGACTCATGGTGTTCTCTGCCCCTCTTCCGTAAAGTTCGAGCATACCACCTACCAGCACGTTAATGCCGAAAGTGTATATAAAATATATATAATCTGCTTCACCATAAAGAAGCGAAATGCCTGCACAAAGTATAAACATCGCTGCTTCTATAAAAAGCAACACACCTAATACCCGGCAAATCATCTTCCGGTTCATCATACTATTTTTCCTAATTGGAGCATACGAATGATCTGAGATATACCCTTCCATAAATCATAATTTATTTTGAACCCATCCGATAGCAAATAGCATACCAAAAAAGAACAAAATCAGTAAAAAACTAAAAACCAAATATATATTTCACCTATATATTAAGATCACACGCAACAAACCCTACCAAAATGAAAAAGAAATATTTCAAATTGGAAAGATTGTGTATATTTGCTGCAAATATAATAACAAAATAATGAAAAGAGCTATCATTATAGGAGCCACTTCTGGAATTGGCAAAGAAATAGCCAAAGGCTTACTGGCTGAAGGGTGGAAAATCGGTATTGCAGGACGCCGACTGACTGCTTTGGAAGAGCTTCAGAAAACATCGCCTGAACATATCACCATACAAGATTTAGACGTCACACAAGAAGATGCGGTGGAAAAGTTGGAACTTTTGATCCACCAAACAGGTGGGATGGATCTATTTCTTCTCAGTTCGGGGATCGGACATCAGAACATCGGACTGAATATGGAAACGGAACTAAAAACAGTATCGACCAATGTGGAAGGCTTCACACGAATGGTCGATTCGGCTTTCAATTACTTCAAAAGCAATGGTGGAGGCCACCTGGCAGTGATCAGTTCCGTAGCAGGAACTAAAGGTTTGGGTGTAGCACCGGCTTATTCCGCTACCAAACGTTTCCAAAACACCTACATCGATGCTTTGGAACAACTGGCTCACCTCCAAAAGCTCCCGATCTACTTCACGGATATCCGTCCGGGATTTGTGGCTACCGACTTGCTAGATGATGGTAAGCAATATCCGCTACTCATGAAAGTAGAAACTGTGGGAAAAGAGATCATTCGGGCACTAAATAAGAAAAAAAGGGTCGCCATCATCGACTGGAGATATCGTCTCATCGTCTTCTTCTGGCGACTGATCCCTCGTTGTCTTTGGAAACGGATGCCTGTTAAAACTCGATAATCGGTAAACCTACTGCATCTCAGGATGTCGTTCAAGCCATCTGACTGCATACGAACAGGTGGCTTTTGGCTTGAACCCGTTTTGTTGTGCATATTCGTACGCAGCCTTGACCAATGCCGCAGCCATTCCTCTCCCTTCCAACGGTGGAGAAACAATGGTGTGGATAATGTCGAGGCTATTATTTTCTAGGACATATTCTACGTAAGCGACGTGCCCTTCCATTTCTATTTCAAACAAATGCTGCTCACGCTTGTGATTAATCGTATATTCCATATCTATTTTATTTTTAAATGCAACTTATTCTATTTAAATGCAAACTATTCTATTTTTTGAATATAATTTCCTTTATTGTCCTTGATCCACCCAAAGAAGACGGCCGGTGTCGTATCCCCTAAGCTTAGCAGCAGTTAATATTTTAGTTCTTACCTCTTCGGAGATCTGGGGTGTGCGACTGAGTATCCACAAGTATTTATCCGACTTACTTCCTATCAGAGCATAACTGTATTCTTTCTGATCGAGTTCCAGCACATAGTAATCGGAGTAAAACCATAGGAAGAACGACACTTTCAACTTGCCCGGTTGAGTCGGATCGGGAATTTTAGCCTTGCCGACTGCCTTATTCCAAGTAAAGCCTTTCTCTGTCTTCTTTCGCCCTCGATTCACTACACGGATTGATTGATCAGACTGAATGGAATATTCGGCTGTTACATGAGTGAGGCCCCTTTCGAAAGAGTGATCATAACGGGCAATCTCATACCAAACACCCATATAACGTTTCAGATCGAGAGTAGGCACCGTGCTATTGTCTATGGGACTAAAGAACTTCTCTAGAGTTGGACTTTCAAAACGAAACCCCATACTCAACAGACGCGTAGGCTGCACGTTTTGTCCTTTGACCACAAACGAAGCAGCTTCTCCCATCAATAAAACAAAGAAGACAGAAGGTGCGAGAACATTCAGCCATGCTTTGTAAGCATGCGCCAAAGCACGAGTAAAAGAACGCTGAGTAGTTGGCTCGGGAGCCACGAGATTATAGTTTCCGGACATATCTTCATTTATTATAAAAAGATTCATAATACGGCACAAATCAACTAGATCGATCCAAGGAAAAGGTTGAGTTCCCGGTCCGATGGTAACAGCCGTTTTTGTCAGATGTAGAACTTTGAGCATCTCCTTCAAAGCACCCCCATCGGGAGAGAGAACCACCCCAAAGCGAGCAATCACTAATCGTACAGAAGCATCACATTGTAAAGCCTCCATCTCCCATGCATCACATAGATCGGACAAAAAGCCCGTACCCCGTTGACTGGAATATTCGTTGCACTTTCCTTCAGAAGGATAAAAGCCCACAGCAGAAGTAGAGATAAATACTCGAGGCTTATTCTTCAATCGGTCCACAGCTTTTACAATAGAACGAGTAACCCCTATACGACTATCGTACAATTCCTTCATATAGGAACTAGTCCACCTTTTATTAATGGGCGCCCCAGCTAGGTTGATGATCACATCACATCCCTCCAAAAGAGCAACCAACTCCTCGAAGTTCTCTTTCAAAAAGACGTTTCTTCCTAGGGAAACAATCCGATGTCCCCCTACCTCAGTCAGATATCTCGTCAGGTGCTTTCCAATAAAGCCGGTGGCACCACTAATGGCAATGTTCATCCCTTCTTTTCATTTAATGTCTAATTATATTAAAACAGACTAAAAGTAAAAAATGTTCTTTGATAAAGCATTTGAGCTTTTTATCTTTGTAAGATGAAAAAGCAAAAAAGACTCCAATATATACTAGCCGCCATGTTCTTTGTAGCAGTAGGTACAACCTTACCCATGCTCATTGGCAGCAGTCAACTCGGTAATTTTCACTCGGTAGAAGCTGAAGTACCCTATTGCGTTACTTCTCCATCAATTCCCGAGCAAGTAATTTTTGCCGGAGAGACCATTGATCTTCGTCGGTACGACCGACGCGAACGAATGGATAGAGAGCAGATGTCGTTTGCTTACATGCATTCCACAACCCTGTTACTCATCAAAAGAGCAAACAGATACTTTCCCATCGTTGAGCCCATACTAAAAGCCAATAATATTCCCGACGACTTCAAATACTTGATGGTCATCGAAAGCAGTCTGAACACACTTGCACGATCGGGTGCAGGAGCAGCGGGTCTTTGGCAGTTCATGCCGGAAACCGGTCGGCAGTTTGGTTTGGAGGTGAACGACAATGTCGACGAACGCTATCATATAGAGAAAGCAACGGTAGCCGCCTGCAAATATTTCAAGCAAGCCTATGCCAAATATGGGGATTGGATTTCCGTTTCAGCAGCCTATAATGCCGGTCAGGGACGCATATCCAGTCAGATGGACAAGCAGTTGGCCGATCACGCAATGGATCTTTGGTTAGTAGAAGAAACTTCTAGATACATGTTCCGTCTGCTGGCTGTCAAAGAGATTTTCAAAAGTCCCAAACGCTTTGGGTTCTTACTTAAGAAAGAGCAGCTCTATCCTATCTTGCCAACAAAAGAGGTAACTGTCACTACAAGTATTGAGAATCTGGATGAATATGCTCGTCAGAACGGAATCACCTATGCCCAATTACGTGATTTCAATCCGTGGTTGCGCGAACACTCACTCACCAATAAAAGCGGTAAGACTTACGTGATACAGATCCCCGATAAAGAAGGGATGTATTATACCCCTCAGAACACCGTTCCACACAATCGGAAATGGGTGATTGACTAAAGTCGGAATATAAAGTCAAGTACCTTATTGGATCAGTAAAGTAAAAAGCGACTACTTTTGCTTTTCGGTTAAGTATTTCCAATAGCGTACCGGCATATCTTGTTTATGCTTGCGAGGGTTCAATCGCTCTTTGATACAAGTCGATTTGAAATACGTTTTCCAAAGATCTTGAAACAACTTCTCATTCTCATCCATCATGCTTTGGTCGAGCATTCCCGTGATGAGATGCGATTCGCGGCTCTCTCCATCGAACGTCACTTCAGTAACCTCATGCAGATCATAATAAAAGCCATAGCGACGTTTCATATCATAAATCAACCACCGCTGATCAGCAAAACGATCCTTAAAATGTTCGATAGCCAGAGGCAATACATTGTACATCGGTTCGAATGCCGCAAAGAATGTTCCGTCCGCTGCTTTCTGAAAACGTATAAACTGTAGGATCCGCATGCGTTCATAACTCACTTTCTTCCAGATTTGTGTGAGTCGGAGCACATCAGGATCCGCAAAGTTGGTTTCAATCGAACAGGGAGCATCGATCGCCTTACAGATATATCGGAAAAGTAGAATATCAATATCGGGTAGTTCGGACAACCAACTCTGAGTGACAGAAGCTAATGCTGTTGCAGAAATCTTCTTCTGCAAACCTTTCCACACACGTCCGGCTTTCTCTTCATCGGTGACAACCGTAAAAGCCTCCTCATAAAACAAAGGTAACGGTTCTCCTTCAGGAAGAAGAAGATCAGGAAAAGTCTTGCGGAAATAGCCATCGAACACGGCCGTGAGCAAGCCCTCAAAAGTATGATCATAGATAAAAAGAACCAAAGCTATCTTATTTTAATGACTTCAATATTTTTATAAATTCTATTTCCGCGATATCAAAGCGATGTTTTCAGGGAAATTCTCAGGGAAATTCTCAAAGATATATCAGCAAATACAATTATCAATCGGTCGAAAAATCAAGTATCAACTGTCGGTCGTCCACCGTTTTCTTTTGTTTAGGAACCAACATACTACGCAGTCGTTGAGGAGTTACCTCATTGATTGTAAGCATAGGAAGTTCGTTACAAGTAATGAAATATTGTGCTTTCTTCATCACTACTCCTATCTTTTTCAACTGATAAAAGCCAAGTTTGGAGAAACGACGAGAAGCAACAATGAGTTGGGCAGACTTCACCCCAATACCGGGAACGCGAAGGATTAGTTCATAATCCGCTTTGTTGATATCCACAGGAAATTGCTCTGGGTGCCTTAATGCCCAAGCCAACTTAGGATCGACTTCCAGATCAAGATTCGGAAAAGAATCATCTACAATCTCATTCACCTTAAACTGATAAAACCGCATCAACCAATCGGCCTGATACAAACGGTTTTCACGTACCAAGGGAGGCTGCTTTAATGTCGGCAAACGTTTATCGTACGTATTTACGGAGATGTAGCCCGAATAATAAACCCTCCGCATGGTAGGACGTTGATATAAAGCAGAGGATAAATGCAAAATATCCTTATCTGTTTCCGGTGTTGCACCGACAATCATTTGAGTACTTTGCCCCGCAGGCGCAAAACGAGGAGCATATCGAAACTTCTGTCGTTCTTCTTTATTCTCTAATACTCCCTGTTGGATGAACGACATCGGACCAAACACACTCTGATGATCTTTCTCAGGCGCCAAAAGTTTTAAACTTTCCTCCTTAGGAATCTCCACGTTCACGCTTAAGCGATCGGCATATAATCCCGCTTCATGCACCAATTCCCTACTAGCTCCGGGAATACTTTTCAAATGGATATATCCATTAAAACGATGTACTAACCGCAGATCCTTCGCTACTCTCACTAACCGTTCCATCGTATAATCGGGGTTACGCACCACTCCCGAACTAAGGAACAACCCCTCAATATAGTTCCGGCGATAGAACTCCATAGTCAAGTCCACTAATTCAGTGACAGAGAAAGTGGCACGCGGCAGATCATTGCTCCGGCGGTTGATGCAATATGCACAATCGTAGATGCAGTAATTAGTGAGCATGATTTTCAGTAAGGAGATACAACGTCCGTCCTCAGCAAAGCTATGGCAGATCCCCATGCCACCAACTGTATTGCCCAAAGCTCCTGATTTATTGGAGCGGACAGTACCACTGGAAGAACAGGAGACATCGTACTTAGCCGATTCTGCTAGGATCTTCAATTTAGCAAGGACATTCTCGTTCATACTTCACTTCCACTGATAAACAAGCTACAAAGATAACATCTAGACAAGAAAATGGCAATTATATTTAGCCAAGAAAATGAAAGTTGAAGAGACAAAAAAGATCGATTCATCCCGAATTAATAGAAAGGCATACGGAAATAGTAAGCAAAAAAGACGAAAAATATGTATCAGCAAATTGACAAATAACAATCGATCGATAAAAAAAGAGCCTATCAGTATTTTGACAGGCTCATCAATTTCCTATAAAAAGGAATTTACTTTTTAGAAGCTTCTAAAGATGCTTTACGGAATTCTTTCATAGCTTTCTCAATTTCTAAAGAAGCTTTACGAGCACGAGTTCCTGCTGCTTTGTTACCATTCTCGATTTGAGCATTTGCATCTTTTGCAAAGTCAGCATATAATGCTGCAACTTTTTCAACTAATTCTTTCATAATCCTTGTTTTAATTCTGACGTTAATAATGATGGGCAAAAATACATTCTTTCCTTAAATAAAAACATAAAAAGAATATTTTTTTTGAAATAATTCTGCTAAAACCACTTAAAAAAAGTCTAATTATGGTTTTTTACATACCTTTGCAACTATGAAACCTCATGCAAATACTGATTACATCGACCGTTTAATAGCAGAAGGAGAGCATCAACAACAAGATTTTAAGTTCGAAATATCGGATGCTCGGAAGATTGCAAAAACCTTATCTGCCTTCGCAAACACTAAAGGCGGCAGACTGCTTATTGGTGTGAAAGACAATGGTAAAATAGCCGGCGTACGTTCGGAAGAAGAGAAATATATGATTGAGGCTGCTGACGATCTTTATTGTTATCCAGAGGTGAAGTATGAGATGTATACCTATCTAGTAGCAGGAAAACAATTGTTGGTTGTCGAAATAAAGGAAAGTGACAAAAAGCCCATCTATGCTAAAGACGAGAATGGGAAACAACTGGCTTACCTGCGTATCGCCGATGAAAACATATTAGCCAGTGTCGTACATCTACGCATTTGGCAACAAGACAACAGTCCAAAAGGTGAATTGACAACCTATACAGAGCGCGAACAGTTATTATTGGATCTGATAGAGAAGAGTCCTTCCTTAACTCTAAGTGCTTATTCACGCAAAACAGGCATCTCTCGTCGGACAGTCGAGCATCTGCTGGCTAAATTCATCCGATATGGAATCGTAGAAGCCGTATTCGAAAACCATACATTCTCTTTCCGATTGAAATAAGATGAATCACCATTCAAATTAGATGGAAAAAGAGTCTTCTTATAAATGTCATCAAATAAGGCAGATAGTGATAACCCAATGACAAAAAGTATGAGATTTGATAAAAGAGAATAATAAATGGTTGGAAAAGGAGAGAGAATGTTGGTGAAAGCCAACAGTTTTACTACCTTTGCGACCTCAATATATTAATGTAAATCGTAAATTATTAATAGCATAATGAACTTATTTGGTTTATTCAAAAAGAAAGCCGACGATTCAGTAAAAGTCGGTAACATAGAAGACTTTACATCATTAACCCGTGTCTATTTCCAATCGGTTATTGCTGTTAACCTGGGTATTACTAATATCCGTTTCTTACCGGATATCGCTAATTTTAAACGTTTGTTTAAAGTACAGACTCAAAATGGCAAACTAGGACTTGCTGAAAAATCGGCAGCTAAGAAGATGCTGATTCAAGATTATGGTTTGAGTGAATCGTTTTTTAAAGAGATCGATGCATCCGTAAAACGTAATTGCCGTACTCAAAACGATATTCAATCGTACCTATTTATGTATCAAGGTTTCTCAAACGACTTAATGATGTTAATGGGTAATCTGATGCAATGGAAGCTTCGCCTACCATCTTTCTTTAAAAAGGCATTCTATCAGATGACAGCTAAAACGGTACATGATGTTTGTACAAAGCAAGTATGGAAAGCTGATGATGTTCATAAAACGGCCGCTTCTGTTCGTCAGTATAAAGAGCGCTTGGGATACTCAGAGCAATGGATGACCGAATACGTTTACAACATTGTGATCCTTGCTAAAAAAGAGCCCAAAAACAAAGATAACAGCACGAAAGAATAAGAAACTAAAATGTTATCAAATAAAAAAGATTCGTAAAATTTTACGCAATACGAAAAGCGGAGGTAGTTTACCTTCGCTTTTTTTATTATATTTAAAAAGTTATTTCTTCTAGTTACCAAAATATTCCACTCGGAATAGGTTCAAATGGACAATGAATCGGCTTCTATTTTTCGACGATTAATCGTACCATATTATACGAAGATATTATTCAGCTTTGATATCAGACATTGATATTAAATGCTGGTATTCAATGATATTGTTCAACGATATTAGTCAGCAATATTATTCACTATATATATCAACGGCATTAGTCAACGTTGATGTTAAAAATTACATGAATTAGATGAATAATATTATTAACCCCTAAAACAACTATTTTGCGTATGAAACAAAAGAAAATGCTTGCACTTACACTTTCTCAGTTAAAACAATCTTATTTCAAAGAATTCCCCGAACTGAAAGAAATAGCTTTAAACAGTCGCACAATAAGCGATTTTAAAGCACGGCTTTCTCAGTTTGTAGATTCAAGAAGTTCGGTTAACAAGCAGGTAAGTGAGCAAATTCGAGTATTGATCCAAAACGACGGACAAACAGTCCGTGAGTTATCAACAGGAACAGACCTCCCGATCGAAACAATCGGGCAATTATATTTGTTCCTTACGGGAGCGCTTGAGAATAAAACGATCGCTACCGATGCATTTATCGATCTATTCTTCCTTTTCAAACAACTGAACGAAGATACGGTTCCCCTTCCTTCGCCACAACAGATCCGGCACTATGCTTCTCGCTGGACAACCGGTTTAAACAAAGCCGTCATCGCTGCAAGGAAGGAGAACAAAGAGCGGATGCTTCACCTGCTTATCCAAAAGATCGATAACCGTAAAACCAAACTCTCCTCCAGGTTTCATTTCGATCCTAGCCTTCCGTATGAAGAGAAGTATCGGTTAGTCAGTGAGTGGTGGAACGATTTCAGGTTCCATCTTTCGATGGCTATTAAAAGTCCCACGGAGTTGAACCGATTCTTGAACCACTCCTTGCCAACAGAGACTTTAGATCTTCTTCAACAGGCACAGAAAAAAGGGATGCCTTTCTTTGCCACTCCTTATTATCTCTCACTGCTCAATGTAGAGAGCGAAGGATACAACGATGATGCCATCCGCAGTTATATTCTTTACTCTCGTCCGTTAGTCGAAACTTATGGGGAGATACGTGCATGGGAAAAAGAAGACTTAGTAGAATGTGGAAAACCCAACGCTGCCGGATGGATACTGCCCGAAGGAAGTAATATCCACCGCCGTTATCCGGAAGTAGCAATTCTCATCCCCGATACGATGGGTCGTGCTTGCGGGGGACTTTGTGCCTCTTGCCAACGCATGTATGATTTTCAAAGCAAACGTTTAAACTTCGAGTTCGATGCTTTACGTCCCAAAGAAAGTTGGGAAAGCAAGTTACGCCGACTCATGACCTATTTTGAGGAAGATACACAATTGCGCGATATACTCATCACCGGTGGTGATGCCTTGATGAGTCAGAATAAGACCTTGCGCAACATTCTTGATGCTGTATACCGAATGGCTGTTCGCAAACGGAAAGCCAACTTAAACCGTGCCGATGGAGAGAAATATGCCGAACTTCAGAGAGTTCGTCTCGGATCGCGTCTATTGGCTTATCTACCGGTCCGAATCGATAACGAACTAGTAGATATTCTTCGTGAGTTCCGACAGAAAGCATCCGCTGCAGGAGTGCAACAGTTCATTATTCAAACCCATTTTCAAAGTCCTTTGGAAGTAACACCGGAGGCTCAGGATGCCATTCAGAAGATTCTTTCGTCCGGATGGATCATCACCAATCAGCTTGTCTATACGGTCACAGCCTCCCGACGCGGACATACCACCCGACTCCGACAGCTTTTGAACTCATTAGGTGTGCTGTGTTATTACACCTTCTCGGTAAAAGGCTTTGAAGAGAACTACGAAGTATTCACCCCTATCAGTCGTTCGTTGCAAGAACAGCACGAAGAGAAGATATTTGGAAGAATGACTTCGGAACAGGCTACAGAGTTGTACGACTTACTCAAACCGGAGATTTTCGATCAAGAAAATCACCAAGTAAACACGGATACTCGAATTAAGAACTTCATGAAGAAACATCAGCTTCCATTTCTGGCAACCGATAGAAGTGTTCTTAATCTACCAGCTATCGGTAAGAGTATGACTTTCACAATGGTGGGACTTACACCCGATGGCAAACGCATCTTGCAGTTCGACCACGACCATACAAGAGTTCATAGTCCGATCATCAACGAGATGGGAAAGATTTATATTGTCGAGAACAAGTCGCTGGCCGCATATCTGCGCCAATTAGAGCAGATCAACGAGAATTTGGAAGAGTATGCAACCATCTGGAAATATACCCAAGGGGTAACAGAACCTAGATTCAGTTTGTATGCCTATCCCAATTTCTCCTTCCGAACCACCGACGAAGTGAGTAATTTAGCATTAACATCCACTGCTTCTTAACGGAGTCAATAATATTCTAAAAAAGCGTTTATTTAAAGTGCTCTCTGAAAGTTTGTATTAAACTTTCAGAGAGCACTTCATTTGACAAGGGGACAGAATAGGAAAATTATTCTATAATATCAATTGGTATTGTTTTTTGAACACGTTTCCCGTTAGATATTGCCACAACATTACAATTAACACGTCCTATTGTTTCATTAGCCATAATTGATAATAAACCGTTTTTAAACGTGTAAGTGAATAAATCCGTTTTGGGTATTTCAACACTTAACAAAATAGATGAAATAGCATTATCGGCATCAAAAACTTTATTAAACAAATTAATTTCAGTCATCTTTGATTTTTTAACCAACACTTGATTAATAAGAATTTCTGGTTGATTAACATCTTCAAAAATAGGCAATGCAGGAAACCAATAATAATTATTATCAACAGCAGGTACTGAATAAGATGCTGAAGCATCATTACCGCCCTTAACAATTATATTATGCTTTAAAGAACCATTTTGTCCAACAATATAAACCCAATTATAACTTCCGTTTTGTTCCCAACCTTCACGTTTTACAGTTAAAACTAAATCATCAGAAATTGGGTCTACACGCAATCCAGCACCATAAAAAGCTAATTGAATATTTTTATCATCTTTCCTAAGAATATAAAAATTAGTGTTTGCACTATTTGTATCAATATTATATTTGATTACATGATACTCTTTGGTGGAAGAATTACGGAATGTCCAATAGAGTGCATTTTCTTGTGTGCTTGCACACAACGAGCCAGCGTTCCACGCAAATGAAAATGGATCACTAATTTTCATAGCATTAGGGTATGGTATTTCAGTTTTTTCCAATGTTATAGGATTTACTTTAACTAAACCATTAGCAGATGCAAGCCAAAGATTGCCATCTTTACTACGTGCCAAAGTATAATATCCAACTCCATCTAACACTTTTTCCACTCTATTCGTCTCAACATTAATTAAATAACATTTTTTTTCATTAGTAAGAGCAAAAAGAAATCCTCCTGCAAAGCACATGGCACCTGTTTCTGAGGAAATAGAAGGCACATATGATTTTAATTGTAAGCGTTTCAGGTCGATTTGTCGAAGTCCATTATTATAGCTAATATATCCTAAAGTATCATTTACACCACAAAAAGAACGAGCTTCAACAAGTTCTGGAAAACCAATAGCAGGGTTAAAGTTCATTGCATCAAATTCTTTTTGGACTTGTAATGTTTTTGCATCAGCGATAGTAACAACATTACCATTTTTAGCCGTAACAATTAGTTTATCACTAAAAAAAGTTCCAAACTGCGCAGTAGTACCTAATTTATGTCCAGGATTAATGGTTCTAAAATAGCGATAATTAATTGCAAACTTCGACCCATCATCTGTTTTTTTGAAGTAATTCATTGAGCCTAGATCATGTCCATACCAATCTTCATTAATAACATAAAAACCAGTTGACGGTTTAGCTTCTGAAGGAGCAGAATCTTTGAGAACTTGCAGTAAAGAATTGTCTCCATCACTATTTGCATTGACATTCAATTGATCAGAATCTTTATCCTCACTACATGAAGCAACGCTAATAGCGAACAATACTACAAGCATTAAATAAACTTTTTTTTTCATTTTGCTTTAGTAAAATTATTAATTAATATAAATCAGAATCATTCAGATTTACAAATCATCCAAACAAAGAAAATTAGTTCTTTCACAAGTGGGACAAGAATAACAAATTAGACTATTAATCAACATCCTTCACTTCACGATGAAAAGACTTAACTACTCATCTTGTTTAAAAAATCCATAATTTACAATTATTGTGTAATAATGACACAGTACGTTTTACAACTCTAATCCCAGAGAGCATAAAACAATCCATTCTGGCAGGTCTTCTGACTTATTCCTTTTTCTATCGCCCTTCCCATCTCATCAATGTTTTGAGATAGTGGATTAAGTAGTGTAGAAAAAACTTTAGAACTTACAGCAGCGGGTCTGTTTAGGATTTTCACCTAATTCCCTTTTCACCACATTCTTCGTGATTACGAGAAAGTGACACCAAAATTTATTGCGGCAAATATAGACAATATATCAATAAAAACAAAACAAAATATTATTTATATAAATTTATTATACCAAAAGAGGGCTACCAATAATTTGGCAACCCTCTTTTGGTATAATGAAGCAAATGATTTATTCGCGTTCTTCTTTCACACGAATCACCATATTGGCGATGATAGCAGTTACGCCACCGGTCGTGATTCCAGATGCAAAGATACTTCTGATCGCTTCGGGAGCTTTCTTCAATACATCAGGCATCAGTTCCACGCCCAAGCCCAAAGACAAACTAACCGCTAACACCAGCGTTTCTTTACGTCCGATGTTCTGAGAAGAGATGATACGAATACCTGCCGCAGCCACTGTTCCAAACATCAGTAGAGTAGCGCCACCCAGTACCGGATCGGGCATCAACGAAAAGACTGCACCGACAATCGGGAAAAGTCCCAGTAACACAAGCATGGCAGCAATGTAGTATCCTACAAAACGGCTTGCTACACCTGTCAACTGAATGATTCCGTTGTTTTGAGCAAAAATAGAATTCGGAAACGAATTGAACACGCCTGCCAAGAAGGAGTTGAACCCATCGGCCAACACACCACCTGATACACGTTTCACATATTTCTCACCTTCGATAGGCAAACCCGAAATCATAGAGTTCGCAGTAATATCACCCGTTGCTTCGATAGCCGTGATCATGTAAACCAGACCAATAGCGATAAATGAAGACCAGTTAAAGTCCAATCCATATTTGAAAGGCATCGGGATATTAAAGCTCATGAGTGTATCCATATTCAAGGCACTCATATTCACCTTACCCAAGGCAAAAGCCAACACATAACCTAAGCATAAACCGAGAACGATAGAGCTCATACGAAGATACTTATTCTTCGAGCGGTTGAAGAACATCACACTAAGCAACACCAACGATGCTATAGATAGATTTTCCCAAGAACCGAAAGAGCCATTATCCATGGCAGCAAAACCACCTCCACAAGCAACAATCCCCACCTTAATCAAGCTCAGTCCGATCAATAAAACGACAATACCCGAAACCAAAGGCGTGATAATGTTACGCAAATACTTAAAGGTACGACTGATAATCATCTCAACCGGTGAAGCAGCCATACATACTCCGAAAATGAGCGGCAGACCGCCGATCAATCCCGTCGAAATAATAGGGCCGATGAAAGAGAAGCTCGTTCCCTGTATACAAAGCAGTTTAGCACCAACAGGTCCCAATCGACGACATTGGATAAATGTAGAGAGTCCCGATGCAAAAAGAGACATCGACACCAGGAAGCTAGTTTTCTCAACATCCAGTTTCAATGCACCTGCAATGATCAAAGGAGGAGTGATAATTGCTACAAAAATAGCCAAAAGGTGTTGCAAAGCCGCGAAGAACGCATCTTTAAAAGGCGGGCGGTCCTCAACACCGTAAATCAAATCTGTTTTCATCGTTATTTATTAGTTCAAGGTCCATTTTAAAGCTAGAGTAGGAATAGCATAAAAGCCTTTTCTGCCTCCGAAATTATTGCTTAGCTCTAATTCAGAACCCACACTTAAATTAAACTTTTCGTTTACTCCTTTCACACGGTTCAGGTTTACCCAAAACTGAGGTTCCGACAAGAAAGTATATTCTGTACCGCTAAAAGAGTTTTTCTCTCTCCAGAAATCAGCAAAGCCAGAGAAAGTAAGCAGGTTATTACAGAAGTTCATGTACCATGTACCTGTCAATTGGAAGTTGTTAGGAGATTCATTTTTCTGGATATACTTATACATTGCAGATAAAGAAAAACCGCGAGAGAAAGATGCATTGTTGTAGGTATAAGTCAAACCGCTCAAATAAGCATTGTTGATTGTACCACCTGCAAAAACACCCCCGTTATATTCCACATGAAGTGAGAACGGGTTCTTCCAGAATTTTAGTTCGCGTGCTATTTCCCAATAAGCAGAAGTCACACCTTTCGATGTGTAATCCATATCAACAAAGAAAAAAGTACTACCCCAATTATCCGGGTGAAACTTCTCTACTGTTGTAGTCACTAAAGGACGTCCGTTTAAGTCTTTGTCGTATAAAGAGCGTCCAAAATCGTAATGCATCTGAATGTTTTGTGCACTAACTGCTCCACTCACTGATAATAAAATACCTAAGAAAAGAGTAAAAAAAGTTTTCTTCATGATAAATGTGTTTAAATGAATGTGCAAAAATAGTTAATTATAGACATATAAACCTACTAGATTTCACTATTTTTGTCTGAAAAATAATCGAATGGATAACCAAATAGAAAGTCACCCGCTAAAACCATTTCTGCCCAACAACGCCCAAGTGCTTATGTTAGGGAGCTTTCCGCCTCCTCGAAAACGTTGGTCGATGGATTTTTATTATCCCAATTTGAACAACGATATGTGGCGGATCATGGGGAGTCTATTTTTCAATGATAAAGATCATTTGTTGAACGATTCGAGAAAAGCATTCTGCAAAGATCGAATCATTGATTTCTTAGAAGAAAAAGGAATTGCATTGTTCGATACGGCCTCTGCCGTTCGACGTCTCCAAGATAATGCTTCTGATAAGTTTCTTGAAGTGGTAGAGCCGACCGATCTGGCATCGCTGCTCAATCAACTTCCTCTATGCAAAGCCATCGTGACAACCGGACAAAAAGCAACCGACACTTTGCGGGAGCAGTTGGACGTCGATGAACCTCCGATAGGCGACTTTTCCGAATTTGTATTCAACAATCGGATAATGCGACTTTATCGGATGCCCTCCTCTTCACGAGCTTATCCATTAGCTTTAGAAAAGAAAGCAGCCTTCTATAGGATCATGTTCCAAGAACTGCAACTACTCTACTAATCTGTTATTCCGATTTAAATTATATTCATTTTAAAAACACACATGATTATGAAACCTCTATTCTTACATTATCCCGCATGCAGCACCTGCAAAAAAGCAAAAAAATGGTTATCCGACCATGAGATAGAAATTACCGAACGTTTGATTGTCGATGACAACCCAAAAGAAACGGAATTAAAAGAGTGGATTTCACGAAGTAAATTACCCATCAAGAAGTTTTTTAATACTAGCGGATTGGTATATAAAGAACTGGAACTCAAAGACAAACTCCCTCAAATGAGCGAAGAAGAGCAAATTGCTTTACTAGCAACCAACGGGAAACTAGTCAAACGCCCATTGGTAATCACCGACCAGCACGTGCTTGTAGGTTTTAATGCAGAAGAATGGGAAAAGCTAAAGTAAATAAAAACTTATTTGCTAATTTATTTGGAGATTAGAAACATTATACTACCTTTGCAGCCGCAAACACGGGAGTAGCTCAGTTGGTAGAGCACCGGTCTCCAAAACCGGGTGTCGGGAGTTCGAGCCTCTCCTCCCGTGCAAATGATAAAAGCTGATAATTCAATTATCAGCTTTTATTCGTTTATAACCATTAGCAGTGCTATATAGTTCCTATTTTAGACGAGCGACCCGATCAATTATAAGATCAGATCAATTCGTAACTTCCGCTTTGAATGGGCAGATCGAGATTATGAAGGACTTTTTCCAATAAGATCCCTTCCCGGTTATCGTATTCGTAACCAAAGGTGGCCCGAATGCCTTGCAAGATGAATTGAGTAGCACGGTCTAAAGCGATAGGCAGACTATCACCTTGCATCAGTGCACCGGTAATAACACTCGTGAAAGTATCCCCTGTACCGGGATAATGAGCCGGTAGATAAGGGCACACAATTTTCCAGAATCTATTTCCTTGACGATTATAAGCATAAACAGAAGTCTTGTTATTATCGCCTATCACAGGAACGCTAGTGATAATCACGATCTGAGGTCCCTGATCCGATAGCAATCGGAGATAACGCTTCAATTCCTCATCAGTGTTCTCCGCTTGAAAAGGCTCATCTAATAAGAAAAAGAGTTCGGTCAGATTAGGGGTGATCACATCTGCTTTTCTGATCAGGCGTCGCATCTCCTTAATCATCCGTTCGTCGAAGTTCGCATACAACTTACCGTTATCACCCAAAACAGGATCCGCTACCACCAGACTATCCGAATGACGGAAGTCATCGATAAAATCGGAAACGATCTGTATTTGGCGGGGAGAACCTAGATAACCCGTATAGAAAGCATCAAACTGTACATCCAACTTTTTCCATTCGCTGATAATCTTTGGCATCTCATCTGTCAGATCGAGAAAGGTAAAATCTGGATACTGAGTATGATTGGACAACACAGCGGTTGGCAAGGGACACACCTGAAACCCCATAGACGAAAGAACCGGTATCACAACAGTGAGCGACACCCTTCCCATCCCCGAAAGATCGTGGACAGCTGCAATTTTCTTTACTTTATTCGCATACATCCAAAACAACTATTAATATTTATACAAAATAAGATCGATAACCCATCCATCGATTCATGGAAAGTATACCGATCCGTTTATCTGATATCAATCAATTTATGCGTCTGTAAACTCAGTCTCCATTTCGGATGACGAAGCACACAGTCCACCGTTTCAGCGGTATTCAGGCAAGAGCAGGGTTGAAGAAAGAAAATCTTGGCAGGATAGTGTTCGTAGGTCGTTATATCTTGTCCTTCGTATACAACTTTCATTTCATCGATCCTCGAAAGGACAACCTCCCCCTCTTTTTTAGGAGAACAAGTAATCCAATCAATCGAATCCGGTAGTGTTCGAGTGCCATTTGTCTCAATACAGACATATTTACCAGCTTGATGCAAGCGTTCAATGAGCGCTTCATCCAGCCATAAAGAAGGTTCGCCTCCCGTTAAGATAACCATCGAAGCAGGATAGAGCATAACCGTTGCCACAATCTCCTCATCCGTCATCAGTTTACCCTCTTCGTGTTGGGTATCACAAAAACTACATTTTAAGTTACACCCTGAGAAACGAACAAAAACGGCAGGAGTTCCGGTATGATATCCTTCCCCCTGCAGACTATAAAAGATCTCGTTAATCTTTTTCATAGATCACAAGATTTCCTTCCGACTCTTGCACCTCCACTTTAAAACACTGAGGAACCATCTTGCAAATATAACGGGCAATATTCTCAGCGGTAGGGTTAAAAGGGAGAATCTCATTAAGGTTCTGATGATCTAGTTTTTCACTAACCAACTCTTTGATTTGGGTAAAATCTACAACCATACCATCGGTGTTAAGTCTTGAAGAGCGGCAATGAACCGTAATAATCCAATTGTGACCATGTAGACTAGCGCATTTACTGCGGTAAGGAAGAACCAGCTTATGAGAAGCCGATATCTCCATGCGTTTGATTACTGTAAACATCGTATCTTTTATATATCTATTTAATAAATTATACGCATCTAATGTCACCTTGATGCACGGGCAAAGGTAATACAAAATAGAGTTTTCATTTAGCAAAGACTGTTATTTTTTACTATTTTTGCCAAATGAAAACTCTATGTATCATTTTAGGAAGCATCTCTTTAGGTTTGGGAATATTGGGTCTTTTCCTTCCCCTACTCCCTACCACTCCCTTTCTATTGCTGACAGCTGCCCTTTACTTCAGAGGATCACCTAAACTCTATCAGCAATTACTCGACCACCCCAGGGTAGGTCCTTATATTCGTAATTACCGTGAACATAAAGCCATACCACTCAAAGCAAAGATCCTTTCAATCGCACTGATGTGGGTGATGATGCTCTCCAGCACCCTTTTTCTTTTACCGGAGTTCGAATTAAAAGTAGCGTTACTGACCGTTGCAGCAGCAGTCACTTATTATATCCTTTCCTTCAAAACATTGAAGAAGTGAGATAATCCCGCACGAGCGTCCGCTAATTTATCCTCCCAATGTTTCACCGAATTCTGTCCGATCACATCCGAAACATACTTCACCGATATAAAAGGGATCTCTTTCGCCCTACATACAAAAGCCTGTGAATAAGCCTCCATATCAACGATATCACCGCTCACATGAGTCAGTTCAGTCAGAAAGCTATCACCGGTATTGCACACCCCATTCTCCGTCCACTCTTTGCAGAAGCCCTTCGAATCGAGTAAAGCAGTCATATCAATCTGATATTCCAAACCTAATCCGGCAAGTTTCTGCATATCGCGGTCGATAAATTGGCGGCAGACAAACACCGAGCCGACTTCATGATTCACCGTACCCGCAGTACCATAGTTTAAGACAAGATCGGGTTGCACCTGTCGGATCGCCTCCGCCAAATGAAAAGCAGATTTCACTTTGCCTATGCCCGTCCTTATATAATAAAATTCAACATCAGGGAACTGCAATTCCACAAACTCCCCCTGAACCGCATATGTCACTAATACTTTAAGCATCTCTTCTTATTTTTCCGATTATTAAATTCATTCAATACATCCAATTCATTAAATTCCGATATAACTTTTCAAAGCCTCAACATACTCTTCAAAAGCTTTTACCCCCTCGGGGGTTATCTGACAAATGGTACAAGGCATTTTGCCTTTAAAGGTCTTCGTTACTTTTACGTACCCTGCATTATTCAACTTATCGATTTGAACACTCAGATTTCCTGCCGTTGCTCGAGTCTGCTCACGAATATAAACAAAATCGGCCTCTTCGACAGAAATCAATAACGACATCACTGCCAACCTCAATTCGGAATGAAGTAACGGATTTAGTTCTTTAAACATACCTATACTCCTTTCATTTTTTACTTGCTGCCCTATTTAATAAATGTCCGGGTACGATCATCATGATTACAAATATAGCAGCAAAAACTAAAATCAAATTTTCACCTTTCACCAACAAACAAGAAACAGAGGATGCAAGTCCCACGAAACCGGCTATCATCAACACTTTAAAACGAATGATCATTCCGGTAAGAGCAGTTCCCATTCCCATCAATAAGAGTACCATAAATAAAATCGGAACACGGTAGAACATTGCCAGGATAGAAACAAAAAAGGCAGAAACGCCAAATACGATCCAAACATACGACACCACCCGATCGATATAATTCTTCACCATCGACTCATTCTTACGACTCACCCATAGCGTAGCCGGAAAGCCGATGATAGGAAGGGCAAACCACAAAAAGTTCCATTGATAATTGCCCGTCTCTCTCAGCAAGAACCAAATTGCCAAAGAGATAAACACCGTTGTATATCCCCAAATCAAGAAAGGAGTACCACAATTCTTTTCAACTCTCTTTTGAGTATTCTGGATCATTTGAGAAATCAGTTGCAAACTCTCCTTCTCAGTCATTTTTCTATCTTCCATATTCTTATTTAATAATTCTGTAACCAATTGAAACCATTTAAAATTCTCTATACAATAGATCTGCGAATGTATAAATTGCCAACACCAGATAAGCAATCATCGCCTTAAACAATAAACCTTCCATACTATGCCCTTTCCTGCGCACGCAATCTGAGATAACCGGAGATTATATTCAGAACCAAACCGAGTCCCCACCCAGCGATCACCCATCCTACCCACCAATAGTGAGGAGTGGTCATCCAATTTACAAATGCCAAAAAAGCATTGATTACTACATAACGTAAAACAGCGATCCTGACTTCCAAACGGAACTTTTGTTCCTCCCGTCTTTCTTCATTATTCATAGACTTAAAGATTTAAATGATTTAAAACAAACACCTTACACACTAAATGAATTCAAATTCTCCGCAAATATAAGTAGTTTATTTTATAGACCAAATTATTTAATAAATTATTTTATGCAAACTAGGTTTATCACATAAACACCATACAAAAAGAAGATTAATAGAGTGATAAACAGATAAAAAGGCACTATAGATCGTGTTAGAGCGTAGCATTGATTGTGCCAAAGTCCACCAATCACCCGTTAGGATATACACAAAAGAAAATAAAGATTAGAGAGCGAAAACAATTCTTGCTACTAATTCATTATTTGGATGAAGAAAACCTTATTCTAACAAAAAGGTTAATTTAAGAACTATTTTTTAATAAAAACAAGCAATTTCCTTCAAAAAGTTTTTGTAGTATCAGAGTTAATTGTATTTTTGTGTACAATTTTGGTGTAGTAATGACAGAGAGAGAAAAACAGTTATTAAGTACTTTTGAAGCCAGACTACGGCATTTAATCTATTTACACGACGAATTGAAGCGTGAAAATGCTGAGTTGAAGCAACTTCTCGAAAAAGAGATGGAGAAAAGTAAAGAAATACAGGCTGAGTATGACAACTTGGAGAAGAGCTACACAAACCTAAAAACAGCTACGGCAATCAGCCTTAACGACAGTGACGTAAAAGAGACGAAACTGAGATTGTCAAAATTAGTGCGTGAAGTCGATAAATGCATCGCTTTATTAAATGAATAAGATGTATGAACGATAAAATAAAGATTAACCTGCAAATAGCAGACTCAAACTATCCGTTAACCATTAATCGAAAAGAAGAAGAAGTGGTACGGGAAGCTGCCAAGCAGGTAAATATCAAGCTAAATGCGTACCGGGAATATTATAAAAATGTAGAACCGGAGAAAATTATAGCAATGGTGGCCTATCAGTTTTCTTTAGAGAAACTACAGTTATTGCAACGTAATGATACCAGTCCGTATACGGCTAAAATAGAGGAATTAACAAAGTTGCTGGAGGAGTATTTCAAACATGAATAACCTTCCGCCGACTTCCTGGGAAAGAAAACTCACGCACTGCAGAATATCCGAATATCGCGGATATTTAGCAGTGCGTTTTTATTTATATTTAAATTTAATGTAACATGATAGTAACAATAGCAGTATCACTTGCTTGTTTCGTCGTAGGGGGCGTGTTGGCATACATACTTTTCAGGTATGTGTTGAAGTCCAAGTATGACAATATATTGAAAGAAGCAGAATCGGAAGCCGAAGTAATAAAGAAAAACAAACTGCTGGAAGTAAAGGAGAAATTCCTGAATAAGAAAGCAGATTTGGAAAAAGAAGTAGCCTTGCGAAACCAAAAGATTCAGCAAGCTGAGAACAAACTTAAGCAGCGCGAAATGGTACTTAGCCAACGCCAAGACGAAATCCAGCGTAAGAAACTGGAAGCAGAAGCTGTGAAAGAGAACCTCGAAAACCAATTGGTGATTATCGATAAGAAAAAAGAAGAACTGGACAAACTGCAACACCAAGAGATAGAAAAATTGGAAACTATTTCTGGTCTATCTGCCGATGAAGCTAAAGAACGTTTGGTTGAATCACTGAAAGAAGAAGCAAAGAGTCAGGCTCAATCGTTCATTAACGATATTATGGATGATGCCAAACTGACAGCCAACAAAGAGGCTAAACGCATCGTTATACAAACAATCCAGCGTGTAGCTACCGAAACAGCTATCGAAAACTCGGTAACTGTATTCCACATCGAATCGGACGAAATTAAAGGTCGGATCATCGGACGTGAAGGACGTAATATCCGTGCTCTAGAAGCTGCTACCGGTGTTGAAATCGTTGTTGATGATACTCCTGAAGCAATCGTTCTTTCGGCATTCGACCCTGTTCGCCGTGAGATTGCTCGCTTAGCTCTCCACCAATTGGTTACTGACGGACGTATTCACCCTGCCCGTATTGAAGAGGTGGTGTCAAAAGTTCGCAAACAAGTGGAAGAAGAAATCATCGAAACCGGTAAACGTACAACAATCGACTTAGGAGTACATGGTTTGCATCCTGAACTGATTCGAATCATCGGTAAGATGAAATACCGTTCTTCTTACGGTCAGAACTTATTGCAACATGCTCGCGAAACAGCGAACCTTTGTGCTGTGATGGCTTCCGAACTAGGACTAAATCCTAAAAAAGCCAAACGTGCCGGTTTGCTACATGATATTGGTAAAGTGCCTGATGAGGAACCAGAATTGCCACACGCATTGTTGGGTATGAAGTTGGCTGAGAAATATAAAGAGAAAGCAGATATTTGCAACGCTATCGGAGCTCACCACGATGAGACAGAAATGACTAGTTTGCTAGCACCGATCGTACAGGTATGTGATGCTATCTCAGGTGCTCGTCCGGGTGCTCGTCGCGAAATTGTAGAAGCTTATATCAAACGTTTGAATGATCTGGAACAATTGGCAATGTCGTACCCCGGTGTAACGAAGACTTACGCTATCCAAGCGGGCCGTGAACTTCGTGTGATTGTTGGTGCCGATAAGATCGACGACAAGCAGACAGAAAGTTTATCAGGTGAGATTGCGAAGAAGATCCAAGATGAGATGACTTATCCGGGACAGGTTAAGATCACCGTTATTCGTGAAACACGCGCTGTAAGTTTCGCTAAATAACAAAATCGACAGGGTCGGTGGAAAAGGTTACCTAAAACAGGAACTTCATACCTCATAGACTAATTACTCGGAAATAATCTCGAACAGAGATCTAAATAGAATCATTAAAAGGGACTGTCTTCAACTTGTGGACAGTCCTTTTTTGCAATCAATGCCAATCGGACATGGTACACCTTTAACTTTAATGACTCACAATCTTATACCACATGCAAACAGATAAATACTTATTTGAGATCTGCACCAACTCAGTAGAGAGTTGTGTTGCAGCACAAGCAGGGGGAGCAAACCGCGTTGAACTCTGTGCAGGCATTCCCGAAGGAGGAACAACTCCTTCTTATGGTGAAATCTCTGTCGCAAGAGAACTTTTGTCGCAAACACGCCTTCATGTAATCATTCGTCCACGAGGAGGCGACTTTCTATACTCTCCCGTTGAAATACAAACGATGTTGAAAGATATAGAAATGGCTAAACAGATCGGCGCCGACGGTGTCGTTTTTGGATGTCTGACAGCCAAAGGGGAGATCGATCTACCGGTAATGAAAGAGTTAATGAATGCATCGAAAGGGTTGTCTGTAACTTTTCACCGTGCTTTCGACGTCTGCTGCAACCCTCAGAAGGCTCTGGAAGAGATCATCGAACTAGGTTGCGATCGTATTTTAACATCGGGACAGCAAGCCACTGCCTCTGCCGGTATTCCTTTATTAAAAGAGCTGCACCAACAAGCTGCCGGACGAATCATCCTATTAGCCGGTTGCGGGGTGAACGAATCGAATATTGCCCGGATTGCCCAAGAAACAGGCATCCAAGAGTTTCATTTCTCAGCTAGAGAAGTCGTTCAAAGTCGGATGGAATATAAGAATGAAGCGGTATCCATGGGTGGCACTGTTCACATCAACGAGTACGAACGGAATGTAACGACTGCTCAAAGGGTAAAAAACACCATTGCTAGTCTGCAGTGATCTCATTATTTGTCTGAAAAGAGATCCTTCGTGCACCAGTAGAGAAAGTAGACTATTCCTTTCTTTGAATTCTATAGAGGTTGAAGTAGAAAGATACAGTCGTCCAACCCAAAACAATAAGGGAACAACTTGTTTCCTATAAGGAGACAAGTTGTTCCCTACAAGGATACGAATGGTTTCTCATAGAGAGACCAATAGTTTCCTATAAGGAGACGAGTAGTTTCCTATAAAGAGACAAGTAGTTTCCCACAAGGGAATGGGGTCTTCCCTACAAAGATACCGGTGGTTACCAATAAAGATACAAACAGTTACCGCATAAGACTCTGATCGATCCAACAAGGATATTGATCGAAAATACAAGGATACTGTTTGGCACTGCGTACCAAGACGGATATCACACTATTAATACGCCGGCTTTTCACACAAGATGAAAAGCCGGCGTTCCCTTATTAAAGAAAAAATATTAAAGATATGGAATAATAGTAATGTAAATACCGGTGATAATTGCCGAAGTAATCACACCGGAGATATTTGCGCCCAAAGCATCTCCCAAGATAAACGAGTTGGGGTTATCTTTGCTCACAATCTTCTGAGCTACCTTAGCAGTCGTAGGCACACAACTGACAGCTGCGATGCCGATCACCGGATTGTAGTTTCCTTTCTTTATAAAGTACATGATGTATCCGCCCATGATTCCCCCAACACCTGAGAGTAGAAGAGCAACAATACCCAAGACTAAGAGTTTCAAGATTTTGGGATCGAGCAATAAATGTGCATCACAAAGCACACCTAGTAGAAGTCCTAACATAAATGTAGAACCGTAAAGCAACGGACCGCTCACAAAATCATAAATATGTTTCATACCCGACTCGCGAACTGCTACCCCTAAAAATAGTGAGAAGAATAAAGGCGAAGCGACGGGAAACAAGAAACAAAGCACGGCACAAAGAATAGCGGAGAAAGCGAGTTTGACTTTGGCATCATAATTTTTAGGCGGCTTCTTCGACGTCATTTTGATGGCACGAAAGCGTTTGGGTACTAAGAGTTTTACCAAGTAAGGATAACCTCCATAGGTCAGTCCCAGATAGAGATAAGCAACGACGGTGATCGGTACAAAAAGATGTTTAGCCATTGCTAGGGAAGTAAACAATACCATCGGTCCGTCGGCGCCGCCAACCATCGCGACGGATGCACTCTCTTTCAGGGTAAGACCGAAAGCGGCTGCTATAGGAACAGTGAGGAACGTACCCAACTCAGCGCATAAGGCCAAGAAGATACTTGCAAAGGGTTTCTGAAGTAAGAAACCAACATCGAGCAGGGTACCGATACCCATGAAGACAAAGCAGGCTATCAGACCATTACTAAACGACAAGGTATAAATTGGTTGCAAGAAATCGATCTGCATGGTATCCATCAAAGCATCCGTATCCGAAAGCATCGGATCTAAGAATAAATTCCCTAATGTTCCGTCGGGCATCATCAGCGTACCGCGATTGATTGCGACCATTCCTAATCCCATCGGAATCATTACCATCGGTTCGAGAACTCCCTTCCAACCTAAATATACTAACAACAAACCTAGAAAAATTAAAAAAATACGAGCGAAGATCAATAAAGGATCGCTTGCCATCATCGTGCCAAAGCCTTGGAACAAGGTTGCGAAATCAATATTTTCCATAATATCAGT
>Ga0114938_1000350_pt1 | contig 36163 bp, 23 predicted proteins | sample AshMeaBigSpring_FD_88675 | JGI IMG/M metagenome (GOLD analysis project Ga0114938, IMG submission 88675) | Groundwater microbial communities from Big Spring, Nevada to study Microbial Dark Matter (Phase II) - Ash Meadows Big Spring | ecosystem: Environmental > Aquatic > Deep subsurface >... | reverse complement strand
GCATCGTCCAAGTTGTTTATCAAGTCAAAGATACAATTTTTTGAAAGCAAATCACAACTGTGAAGCAAGCAATGTCCTTGAATTTTTTGTTGTTTATCAAGTCAAAGATACAATTTTTTGAAAGCAAATCACAACTGGAAATTGCGCTCAAACACTTCCATTTCGGTTGTTTATCAAGTCAAAGATACAATTTTTTGAAAGCAAATCACAACAGAAATAAAAGCGTGGGATGGCACTGGCGAGTTGTTTATCAAGTCAAAGATACAATTTTTTGAAAGCAAATCACAACAGCGCTTGGGCATACTGAAACAAGAAACGGTTGTTTATCAAGTCAAAGATACAATTTTTTGAAAGCAAATCACAACCAGTTACTGTAATTCTTACTTCGCTCGGTAGTTGTTTATCAAGTCAAAGATACAATTTTTTGAAAGCAAATCACAACAAGACACTGACTGCAATAATGGATGAAGCGGTTGTTTATCAAGTCAAAGATACAATTTTTTGAAAGCAAATCACAACGCTATGGACACTATTCAACTAATAACTAAGTTGTTTATCAAGTCAAAGATACAATTTTTTGAAAGCAAATCACAACATAATTGTGTAAGATTCGTCAGGTACAGTTGTTGTTTATCAAGTCAAAGATACAATTTTTTGAAAGCAAATCACAACGTAGTTTGAACCTATAGCGGGTCTACGTGAGTTGTTTATCAAGTCAAAGATACAATTTTTTGAAAGCAAATCACAACAGGGATTGATGTGGAGTTGGTGGTGTGTTGTTGTTTATCAAGTCAAAGATACAATTTTTTGAAAGCAAATCACAACCACAAAAGGCAACAACAATAGATGCCAGTAGTTGTTTATCAAGTCAAAGATACAATTTTTTGAAAGCAAATCACAACTAGTTTTGCTGGTTATGCTTCTACTGCTGTGTTGTTTATCAAGTCAAAGATACAATTTTTTGAAAGCAAATCACAACATCATTTAAAATTAAATCAGTATTGTCCGCTAAAAAGTTTTGTTTTTAAAAAATCTTATATCTCTCACTTCGTTCGAGATGACATTCACTCGTTTAGACTTTCGGGTGGGGGTTGGTTGGCGGCTTTGCCGCCAACCAACCCCCACCCACCCAGATTAAACATAAAACATTGTCATTCTGAACGTAGTGAAGAATATACTGATTTTTACCGGACAACAATAAAATTAAATATAGAAATGTTTAAAACACAACACATCCAAGTTATACTATTTACAACAAAAACGGGTTAAAGGCAGTTGAGTACGCGTTTAAAAAAAATGCCCCAACAAGCATTTGCAGGGGCATTCGCGTAATAAAACAAATTCAAATTTATTCCCAGTTTAATTCCACCTTTTTTTCTATACCGTTTTTTGTAATAACTACTATATTGTCTTTTTCACCATTTCCAAAATCAATTGTTTGCTCTCCGCCATCGGTTGTAATTTTCACAACACCACTTACATAGTATATATAGTTAGCAACCGACACTAGCGGTTTTTGTATTTTCATTTGATATTTTTCTCTCTCCGCAGTTGTTCCCACGGCACTTCCCTCGTATTGATACGAATTGTTCCAGTATTCTGTTACATCGCCATTTGAACCAATCAGCGTACGGGTTCGCTCCCATGTGCGGTAATATACTTTAGAGTTTGGTAGGGTTATGGTGTCGTTTGCCGTAATATGAAGCACATACTCAGGCCTTCTAATGATGGTACGATAGGATTTGATGTTGATTTTGTCCATATAGAATTCTGAGAAACGATAGGTGCGAACAGATCCCGACTCGTCACTTTTGCTAAAAAACACCTTTCCCATGATGGTTCTCGCTTTGGAATCCATGTAATAGCCATCGCCAAAATCGACCACATACTGTTCAGGGAATTCACCTTGTTTACTGATTAACTCTACGCTTGGCATTGCCACCATTGCTGCCACCTTACGCACTGCCGAAACAGGTGTTTTAACCGCAGCAAGATACTCTTCGATTACTTCATTTGCTATTTCAATGGCTTCGTCCGATTCAGGCGACTGCATAGCAACTGCTAAAATTTCGACCGCTTCATTTTCATTTAAAGTTTCAATGTCGATGTCGGTACACGAGAAAACTAGAATTGATAAAACACTTACTACGAATACAAATTTTAATTTCATAAATGGATAATTAATTGACAAATTTTTATTTTGTGATAACACAATGCATTCAATTTGAATGCCAAAAACACAATCAACTACTATCCAATGCATTATACACACAATGAATAGAAAAAGAATCTTCGTTTATAAAGAGCTTTATTCGAAAATAAAGAAAAAAAGGGGGGTTTAGAGTTTTACATTTGGGACAAAACACAAAAGGGGTGTTGATAAATTTTTGAAGACAGTTTGGGATATGAGTAAGTTAAATGGTTCAGCAAATTTTGATATTGATGATGATAATTCAAAAAATCAGCTAGATCTTTTCGAAGGACAGAAATTAAACAAGATAGAATCCTTCTCAAAAACACTTAAAGTAAAAGTTTTAGCTGGCGAATTGAAAACAAACGAAGAAATTTATAACTTTGCCATCGAAGAAGGACATATATGTAATCATGACTCTGATGAAGTAAAAAAATGAAAAGGGAAGGGCTAATTGATTATTCTGAAAAATCTCCATTAATCAACTACGATCAGGTATACAAAAACAAACGGATAATAACTTTCAAAATAAAATAGAAGTCATGAAACGAGCACGACAAGTAAATATTGACTCACTACTTGTCCCGATGTATCGGGAAGGAAATGTTTATGTGCGAGTTCCATCTGACAACTAAAAAACAGTTATAAACAGATGAAATCCACCAAAATAGAATGTACCGATAAAACATGGAATCCAATTACAGGATGTACCAAACATTCGGCGGGATGTGCTCATTGTTACGCGGAAGTAATGTCGCGCAGATTACATGCGATGGGGCACATGGGGTAGCGATGGCATAAAACGTAACAAACACGAAAACGGTAAACTACTCAAAGGAATAGCTTGTATTTCCAAATAGTTTATCAATCAAAATATAATTTCAAACAAAAAGATTATCTTTGTGATATATTGATGCTATTCATCAAGAATATAGTGTATTGGCATGGTGCAGCTTGTGTGGATTTTGATTCTGTGTATTGCCATCGATACTCGTAGTGTGTACTTCTAAACGTAAGCTGAAGGCTAACAGTGCCGATACATACTGGTACGCAAATGGGAACTGAAATAGCCGCTTTCTTGAAATGTATCAAATGTCAAGAATTTGTTTCAATTAGAAAATTAAATCAATACAATCACCATAAAAAAACTCAAAAACAAAGTTTGGGTTTAGTAATTACTAAACTTTATGCGTATATTTGCAACCGAAATCTTAGAAACCATAAATGGGAAACAAGTTTTTGAAAAATTACTTGTTGATGGTATATGTCTGTTGGATGAATTTGAGAAAGCAATTAATGACAATCCTCAATACAGGTCTGAATTAAAGACATTATTTGCGTATATGAATTTTGTAGCAAATGGTATAAGTTTACCACAAACAAAATTCAGAGAAATTAAAGGAGATAAAATCAACACAAAACGTTACGAACTAAAGAGCAAACACTTACGCGTATACTTATTCAACCAGACTGGAGGTAAAATGGTTGTAATGGGCGGGTATAAAAATACTCAGGAAACTGACATTCGTCAGTTTAATTCTATTGTAAAGGAATTTATGTCAACTACGCTAACACGAAAACAAAAATGACACGGGAAGAATTAATCCAATCGAAAGAGTATTGGATGGCAAAACTGCAAATTGATTTATTTAACCAAGTAGAAACCTATATGAAAAAAAATGGTTTAAACAGAGTACAGTTTGCCGAAAAGTTAGGAGTTTCGAAAGGATATGTAAGTCAAATTTTAAATGGCGATGCAGATCATCGGCTATCAAAGCTTGTAGAGCTATCATTATCAATTGGTTTAGCACCAACTCTATCATTTGAAGATATTGATTCTTTGATTGAGCGTGAAAAGACAGGAAACTTCAATATTACACATAATGATATTGAACGCAGTAAAAATATTTTATTTCAATCAGGTTACTTGCTTAGTCATAAACCTGTAAATGCCTGTAGTAATGCCATTGACACATCAAATGGTAATCTGAACTGGAAAAAATTAGTATCAAAACCAGAAATAGAATCTTCATTTAAAGCATCATGATAAGTAAGCGTTCAGATTTAATATTAGACAATTTTATAATTATTGAAAGCCAATTGTCATTTATAGTTCAAAATGAACAATCAGAAATTCCAACAATTGAGATATTGAATTCATATCCTGTGGATATAGATTATAGTTTGGAACAGGATAACAATGAGGAGTTTTACAGAATAGTTGTTACAGTGAAAATTAATTTTTGTGACAGTAAAGAACCTGGGTATTCAATTTTTGTAACAGGCATGGGCTTTTTTAAGTTTTTGCAAGAAACTAAACTGAATGAAGAACAAAAAATACAGCTGTTACAAACTTCCGGTTTAAGCATCTGTATTACGAATTTGCGTTCCTATATTGCCAACCAAACCTCCTATTTTCCATGGGGCAGTTTTTCATTCCATGCTGTTGATATTCAACACTTGCTGGAAGAAAAACATAAAACAATTGAAAATCACAAATAGGGTTTTAGAGTTTCACATTTGGTGGCAGGAAGCTGCTGATGTCTTTGCCATAGGAAATGAGGTCGCGGGCAACGGTGGATGAGATGTGGGCGTACTCGGCTTCGGTAAAGAGGATCACGGTTTCGATGCCGGTGAGTATGCGGTTGTTGTCGCCAATGGTGCGCTCGTACTCAAAATCGCCTACAGAGCGCAGGCCACGCAGAATGAAATTGGCTTGTACTTCGGTGGCAAAGTCGACCGTAATGGTGGAATATGCCTGAACTTTTACACGTGGCTCGTTAGAAAATGCATTTTGAATCATTTCGATGCGCTGCTCAATGCTGAAATGGGTGCGCTTGGATTGATTGTGACCGATGCCGATTACTATCTCGTCGAAAATTTGTAGTCCGCGTTTTACAATGCTATAGTGGCCTATGGTAAAGGGATCGAAACTACCTGGAAATATTGCTCTTTTCATACATAACGTGCTTTAATAGGCTGCAAAAGTAAAGCATTTTTTTCAGAAAATGATGCTATGAGCTTGATAATAGGATTTTTTGACTAAAACCAACGGCATGTTTTACATACGCGCGATGGCTTAAAGTTGTAGGTCAACATTATTTCGTGGGTACCAAAGGAGTGATTGATAATTTGACCCAGGTTATAATCGAAGCTGTACGACATTTTAAACTTCCCAAAATCGATGCCTACAATAGCTCCTAGCTCGAGTTTGGTGCGGTAGAAAAGCCCTAACTGCAATTCGTTGCTATTGGCATCGCGACGGTAAAACATGGTTCCGTTGAGCTCAACTTGAAACATGTCGGAATACTGAAATGCGCTCAAGCCTACTCCAAAATTGGTGGGGTTGGCGCTGTATTGTTTGTAAAAAAGATAGGCAATGTTGGTATTTAGATTGAGCGTGTTTTCGGCATTAAAAATTGAGAAAACGTTTTGTGATGCGAAACCAAATTTCAAATCGTTGTAGGCTAATTCAATACCGAGAGCTGCATTGTAGCTATTTTTAAACAGCAAGTTTTCGTACAAAGCGGCGTTGTTGTCGGCGTCGGCAAAGGATATTTGACTACGGTCGTAAGCAAAATTTTGATAATTGGCCGAAAAGCCCATGTTCAGAACCATTTCATTGCTCAACGACAGGGCGTAAGCATACCCTAAGCTGATGTCAGTTATCTGAGTATATCCTTTTGATTCGGTTAGCACTTTTAGACCAAACTGTGTTGAATAATCGGACAGATACATGGTGCCCGATGCATAAACAGCTGTAGGTGAACCAGGAAAATTCAACCATTGCTTGCGTGTGGCTACAGTTACCGAGTTTTGGTACGAGTCGTTGATAGCGGCTGGGTTAATTGAATAACCATTGTTCCAGTAATTATTTAAACGCACATGCGACTGCGCACACACATTGGGCAAAAAGAGTGCTATAAAAAGGAAGTTGATAATAGTTCGCATAAACTGGCCCTTTCTGATTGCGGAAATTAACGTGCTAAAAACACAAAACCGGCTTTATTTACTATTCCTTGTGGTGTGGCATAATAAACAACATAATAATAAGTATCGGTAGCTACATCTTTGCCTTTGTAAGTACCATCCCAACCATCGGCACCCTCGTAAAGTACAACGCCATTGGAATTAAATATCTGCACTTTTGAGCCTGTAAGGAAACGGTCGTTTGAACCATCATTATCAGGAGTGAAGGTATTTGGCAACGATTCCATGATCAACCAAACCGTTTTTTCGGCTGTTTCGATACATCCAAATGGATTGGTTACCTGCAATTTCACTTTTACAGTTACTGGGCTATCAATATCGTAGGTATGACTGAGGTAATTTCCATTATCGGTGCTACCATCGCCAAAATCCCATGTGTAGTTTGATAAATTGATTTCCTCCGACCACACTTTTAGTGTTGCGTCATTGAGTGTAAGCACATTTTTATCAGTTGATATGGTATAGTTTTGCGATTCGTAATGCTTAGCCCTAAAGTTCAAGGTAGAGGTACAACCATTCACCGAAACACCTACTACTGAATAATCGCCTTCGTGTTTAATCATTTTGCGTGCACCTTTGGTACCGTCGCTCCAAATGTAGTTTTCGGCTCCCGACACAATCAGTTCAACCGAATCGCCTTTGCAAAAACGTGGTTCGCGGTCGAGTTTAAGCTGTGGCAATCCTTCGACATGTACGGTAGATTGGAAACTCAACACGGCTTGATCGCTAGTAATTTTGAGGCTAACTTTGTAATCGCCCTCTTTAAGGTAATTATGTGTAGGCGTTTTAATATCTGAATACGATCCGTCGCCAAAATCCCATCGGTAGCTCAAATTACTAAATACAGTAGGTGGAGTAAGCACATCAAAACTGTACACTTGATTGTTACAATCAACCACTTGCGTAATAATTTCGCTCTGCGGAATATCTGTTTTAGCGTAAACGGTCACCACACATCCAAGTGCATCGGTTACCTGTACCGATATGGTTTGATTTGCAAAAACCTCTACCACATTTACACCAGCTGCCAAGGTCGTGTCGGTCGACCAGCGGTAGCTATACGGAGCCAAGCCACCTGTTACCTGCGCTGTGCATACCTGTTTGTAGCAAAGTTTAGCATTGTCGTAGGCCGATTTCAATTTCAAATCCACTTTAATAGGCTCATGGCGTAAAAGTTCGAAGCTTTCGACAAGTTGACAACCCAAGGAGTCGGTAACGGTTACAAAATAAGTACCAGGATACAAACCGCTTATATTTTGTGTTGTTACGCCTGTTGACCAGAGGTATGTGTAAGGAGCGCGACCGCCAACAACCTTGATTGTTATAGCACCACTATTTTGAGTAGAGCAAGCAAAGGAATTGTCGATTTTGGATGCTAACTCGATTTTTGCAGGCTCGGCAATCACAAACGTATTGGTGAGTACACAGGGGCTACCATCGCTTACTTCGACTTTGTAAATACCAGGAGCCAAATTATTGCGCTGACTACCAGCAGTAGAACCGTCGAGCCATTTTACTTTTAGCACCTTGCTGTTTGTACTTATTTGCAACTGAATGCTACCGTCTTTTGCTCCATTGCAACTAATTTGACGTACAGTAGGTATTACAGTAAACTGTGTTTCTTCGGCTACCACTACTTGAATGGTTTTTTCGCACTTATTAGCATCCGTAATTTTCAAATTATAGGTACCTGCAGCTACATTTTCCTGATACATACCAGTAGCGTAATTGCTCCAAAGTACTTCGTAAGGTGCTGCTCCACCGGTGATATTAACCGTTACAGTTGCATCGTTTTTGCCATAACAGGATACTGGTGTAATAAATACCTCGGTTTTAATTTCGGCAGGCTGTGTTAGCTCAACTCGTAACGATGCTGTGCATCCTACCGAGTCGGTTACTACCAATGTGTACGCGCCACTTACTAAATCGGCTATATTTTTAGCTTGACTGCTAAAACCAGCAGGGCCACTCCAGTTAAATGTATATCCTTGCGCAGTATTAAACGCTGTACCACCCGATACGGCAACTGCAACACTTGCACTTGCACCACCAAAGCAACTATTATTTACTTGATTTTCGATGGCGATAACAATTTGCTGACGTTCCAACACTTCGAACAAGTCGGAAACAACAGTACAGCTATTTGAATCGGAAACAGTAAGTTGATAAACACCTTTGCCTAAGCCCGACAAATCTTCGGTTGCCGCAAATAGTGTATTGTTCTTAGTCCAGCTATACACATAAGCTCCAGTTCCACCTTTTACATGTACATCAATGGCAGCAATCGAATCGCTAAAACAATTGGTAGATACAAATGAGTTTACGGTCATTTCGAGTTTTTCGGGTTCCAGAATCGTAAATTTACCTGAAACCATATCGCCTAACGAATCCGTTACTTGCAACTCATAGTCGCCTTTTTCTAAACCTGTAAGTTGTAATTCTTGCGATTGGAAACCAGCAGGGCCTGTCCACTGAATGCGGTATGACGGTAGTGTCGAACTCAATTTAACACCACCAAAAACACGTGCTGTCAGTTTACCATTACGTTCGCCAAAACAACTAATGTTTTGTTTGTTAACCACAAATCCCAAAGCTGGCAATACACTAATGCGTAACACAAAGGACTGTCCAACACATCCATTCACCTCGGGCGTAATCAAATAGTCAATCACTTGCACACTATCCGATGTGGAACCAATAAGACCTGTAATTTCGGACTGCGCTACTGCCTGATTTGCAGCACCAGTAAGCGCTGCATTGGTATTTACAACGGTCCAAGTATAAGCAGTTTCGGCAGGAATAGTGTCCAATAGAGCATCGGGTGCAAACTGAAACGACTTATTACTAACAACTTGAATGGATTTGTCGCTAATTACTGGATATTGAATTACATTTATTTCGGCCATATTACTTGTGAGTGTAGCACATCCACTTGTTTCGAAACTTAGCAAGCAGTAGTAATACATTTTACCTGCTACTGTTGATTGCGGTTTGTAGGTATTATTTGTTGCAGCAGCAATAGCCTGAGCACCTTCGAGTGTTTGCAATGAGTTGGCAAACCATTGATAGCTCACTTTTTCGTTTGCCCCACTGTAACTTACACTTAATACGGTTGCTGTATCGTTTTTACAAATTAATTGCGATAAAGGCTGTGTAGTCAATTGTGGTGTTTCCAATACATTCGCCTGATAAAAGTGACTAACAACAGCGCAACCGATACCTGTTTGCGAAACTTCGCAATAAAAATAACGGTTACCCACAGCATCCGAACTTGGTTCATACATTTCGGAAGTTGCACCCTCAAGCTTTACCCAAGCTTGCGTTGTATCGTTGCTTACAAACCACTGATAGTTGAATGAGCCTGAACCTCCGTTGGCTTTCAAACCCAAGGCTTGAAATGGGGAATTAAGGCAGGTTGTTTGGCTTAAGTTTTGATATGCTTCAATTACAGGATCGGCTACTACTTCCACCCGTGCTATTTCGCTTGTTGCTGAACCACAGTTACTACCATTCATTGTTATGGTACAGTAATAATAATAATTTCCTACGGATAAGAATGCGGCTGGCGTAAAACTCAAACTATCGGCACCATCAATTTTCTGACCACCATAATTTTCGGCTACTGAGTTTGTATACCATTGTACTTTTAACACCCCTGCTCCACCGGCATTAACCACTTTCAATGGTTCAATTTGACCACCTAAGCACACTTGCTGACTAGCAATGGGCTGTGTTGTTATCATCGGATTGTCAGCTATTTCAACTTGTATCGAATCGGTATTTAGTCCATCGCACGACACTGCATCGGCATCCTGCACGCTCAATATACGATAATTTAACTTCGCAGGTTTATTTGTTGGCACATCAATAGCAATGGTATCGTTGCCCACGGTTGTTGAAACTTGCATGGCCTCGCCACCGTTCAAACTATAGCTAATGCGATAAGGTGCGCGACCATTTTGAGCTACAATTTTAATATGTGTATCAATAGAACCCAAGCAAAGACTTGTTTCGCCAGTAAAACGAGCAGTAGCTGTAGGATTTACCGTAATTGTAAACTCAGATAGTGCAGCTGAACAAACTGCGCTGTCCGATTGCAAGGTAGCTACCACGCTCACCACTGCCTGAAGCACTCTGTTGGTATTATTTAGTGCTGTAAACGCAGGTAGATTTCCTTCACCGCTAGTTGGCAAACCGATCGAATCACCACTAACTGTCCATACGTATCGTTGCGATACTGCTGTATTTTGAGTTGTGAAGCTTGTTTCTGCTTGTTTTTCGCCAGCACACAATAGTCGATTATTTAAGGTATTAAATTGTGGCTCAGGCAATACAGTGATCACACAAGTTTTCACTTCACTGCTGCAAACTACACCGTTTAATGCAGTTTCGATCGTATAACTGATGGTAGATTGTGCAATAGTGTTGGACGTATTCTGAGCTGTAAATCGAATATCTCCTGTACCCGACTCTAGTAAACCAATGGCTGTATTCGATGCAGTCCATTTAACCACTTGATTCGCTGTATTTATAAGCGGGTTAAACACGATAGATGTCAAAGCATTATGGCATACTGTTTTATTAGGCACATCAGCCACTGCTGGATTAGGTAACACTGCTATTTGATAGCTGATTTCGCTCCCTGAGCAAATACCCGATGTAGGTGTAATGGTGATGTTTAAAACCGCTACGGTATCCGAAATATTGGTGATTACTGCGGCTGGTATTTGAATGCCTTTACCATTTGCCATGTTGGTGATTAAACTAGCAGGCTTCGTAATGCTCCAATTAAAACTTCCTTTATCTAAACTATCGGCCAACACAATTTCGGATATACTTGTTGCACTACAAATAGTTTGACTAGTAGTAGCAAGTTGCAATTCGGGAATCTCATTTACATCCAAAAACATCGAATCAGCTGCACCTAAAGCACATTCGCTCTGAACAGCTACTTTCAACTGATAAACTTTACCTGCCGCAAATTCAATCACTGGAAATTCCGAATTTACAGTTGTATTGTTGACAAAACGATAATCGGCAGCAGTAACACCAGCACCACTTACTATCCAACTAAAACCACCTATCTTACCAAAATTTACATTATAAATAGGTTTAATATCGGTTGATGCTAAATCAAGAACGAAATTTGTATTTTCGGCCACACAAACCGAATGGTTCGATTTTGTAAACTTCACTCCTGCACCACCAGCCACATACACTTTTTGAGCTTCCGAAACAACAGTACTACAAGCATTAACAACTTTCAATTTAACAAGATATACACCAGGTTTAGTAAATTGAATATCGGCAGCCGTAGCTCCTGCACTAATCACATACCCATTGCTATTTGCAGGCAACTCAGGAGTAACCACCCACGTAAATACGGGTTTTGAACAAGTGGTAGGTAATATGGACGGATCGATGCTGAAATTTACGCTATTAGATACGCAAATAGAATCGGAAGAAGCAGTAAAGCTAGATGCAACAAGCCCTTCGATCACAACTACCTTTTCATTTGTGGTTAGCGTTTGACACAAGTCTTGATTTTGCGCTTCCACTTTAAAAGTCCAACAACCAGCTGTAGTTAACAACGAAGCAGGCACTGTAAGGCTATTTTTAGCATTTATCCAGCTTTTATCCGTTACCGAAGTAAATTCGGCATCGCCTGGAGCTTTGTAATACCAATAAAAATTCGAGCCATCTTTACATCCCATGGTACCATAAAAACCAGGGATAGTGGTATTTTCCAAAAAGAGCGATTTATTTACACAGCTACTTAAAGGCGCTTTAAAATCGGCTGTTGGTGGTAAACTTACATTCACCGATTTTTCGGTACCATTCCCATTTTTCACAAAAGCATCGCACGAGCCCGAAAGTCCTTTATTAAGCAACTGAATTTGAACATTAAACGCACTTCCAGTTTCGGAGCATGATGGTCTATTAAAAGTATGTTCGAGGTTTGGATCCTCCATCAACTGTTGTTGGGTATATTGTTGTACTGTTGAACCATCGCCAAAATTAATACTGTATTTTGAACCCTTGTAGTTACGTCCAAGTCCACTCTGAGTCATATCTACGCCAAACGATACTGCATTTTTCACACAAATTTCTTCGCTACTAGCATTACTTAAGTTAGTACCATTGCCATGAAACAAAAACACACAACTGCTTACAGTTGAAACGGTGTTGGTATGAGCTACCTGAAGCACATAGGTCCCTAAGCCCAAATCGGCTGGTAAATAAATTGTTTTATCGGCATGGGTTAATACACGTTGATTTTTAGTTAGCACATCAATTAATAATACATCATAGGTGTCGGCCTTCACATAGTTTGTTTCGTCAACATATACCATTCGTTGCGATTGCCCCATCACATTGGTAGTAGAGTTATTGGGCTGTGTTAGCGATCCAAACATTGTAAAACCAACATTGCTACTCTGACAATTAAAATAGGTTGAACTTACGCCTAATGTTGAACGAAAAACAGGAAGTTGTGGTGCTACTCCAGCCACTACATTAAACGAAGGAGTTTCGTCAGTCCACACTGGATTAGTAGAGCGTACACGAAGTTTATATCTCCCGGGCAGTGTTGATAAAGGTAAAATACCATTCATTACAGGTACATAAAACTCATTTACCGATTTCAAAACAACAGGTGAGCCCCAGCTACCTGAAGCATCGGACAATTCGAGAAAAAATGCATTATTTAAAGAAAAAGTATCGGTAGGATTAATAATAACTGAAACCGATGAACCTGGAGCATAATTTAAGGAAGCATCAAACCATTGCACATCAATTTTTTGTGCGTTTAATGCTTGTACAGCAAAAAATGCAAAAAAGAATATTGTACAATATTGAATTAGGTGCCTCATTGGGTTCGCTTATTTTGGTTAGCTAAAATTACAGTATACAATCCATTTTTAAAATAGAATAGTATGTGTAGTATTGCATCTATGTAGTTGTAATAAATAGGCCAATGCAATTTTATTCTAATAAAATATTTACAAGACTCAATTGTTAAAACGAATAATGGACCTAAATCAGCTATAAAAAGAAGACAAATACACTGTAGTTAAAAAGCGAATAAGCAGGCTAAAAAAAGGCATTAAAGCAACACAAACACCTAACAAACAACAATATAACAAACAAAGCAACAAATATCGTTCTGTAGTAATACTATAATTAATAAAGCCTAGAGATTAATAAAATTGAATTTCAATTGTAGTAAATACTACATTAAATCAAAGTTTGTAGCAAATGAATTAGCCGCAAAAACAAACTTGAGCAATAATATTTTGATTTTAAGTCTAGAATAAGCTAAACAAGAAACGACCTGAAACCTTTATTAACTATTCACAGATCGCTTTTAACCTTTAAGCCCACAAGTATCTGTAAGCATTTCATCAAAATGTAGTAGTATTTATGCTAATATTTAGCTTGAAATTCGACAATTTAAGCGTCGACAAAAGCATGCGAAAGCACAAGAAGCCAGATAGATCTAAAAAATACAGCAATAAGAAGGCCAGGCACCGCGTTTTTGAGTAAGTGAGGCGAGAAGAACCGAAAGAGTAGTTTTGCGCGCCATTTCCGCTTAAAGAAACGAATAGCCAGCTTCTCGAACTTCAATAAATTGGGTAGTATGAATTGTGAAATATCCTCGATAACCATCTAATAATGCGATAGATTTTAACTGAGTCATGCAGGAGCTGTACTCATTTTGTGTATTAACCTAAGAACAGTTGCATTCAAGTTCGACAGTTAGAATAAACTCACGAGTGGGAGCAATTGATTCATGCTATCGCACAACTACACTACAAAGATAGTGTTTTACAATATTTACATTAAAATCAACTGCAAATTCAGCTAATTAGCTATCAAGTACAGAATTTCCGCGGGTAAAACAGAAAAACATTAAACAGATCGATTTGTTTTGATTGATTTTTTATCGATAATAGTAGCCACGAAGGTATCGCCCGTAACATTTACCACTGTTCGTAGCATATCTAATGGACGATCGATTCCCAACACAATGGATATTCCTTCAACCGGAATACCAACGGCCGCCATCACCATTACGGTCATTACAATACTAGCGCCAGGTACTCCAGCTGTACCAATGGAAGCTAGTACAGTAAGCATAAGTATCATCACATAATGCGAAATTGTCAAGTCGATGCCGAATATCTGAGCGATAAACAACACCACAATTGCCTGATAACAACTGGTACCATCCATATTGATGGTTGCACCAAGTGGCAACACAAACGATGCCGTTTCCTCGGAGATTCCCAATGCTTTTTGACTATGCTCCATCGTAAATGGCAGCGTGGCATTGCTCGAACTAGTTGAAAAAGCCAATAATTGAATAGGAAAAATGGCTTTCAGATAGGAACCATATTTTATGCTGGTAAATATTGAAACAAGCGTAGGATAAAACACATAGGCTAAAAAGATCAACGATACAACAACGGTAAGAGCATACATCCCTAAAGCCGAAAACATGGCACTATCGCCCGAGAAATCGACAACCAAACCTGCCAACAACGCAAATACCCCTATGGGTGCTACTTGCATTATAAAATCAATAATTTTTAAAATAATCGATTCCGTTGCATCGATAAGGGCTGTGAAGGCTTGTGTTTTTTCGGTTCCCAACACCACTATCGCCATTCCAACCAACATGGCCAAGAGTATTATTTGCAACATATTACTATTATCGCCTGCTGCTTTAAAAACATTTTCGGGAACCAGATTTACTAGGTAGTCCATCGGTTTAAGGGCTTGCTCAGGCTGTACCTGCGAAGGACTATCGGCACTGAATTTTTGCATATAGTAGGCTGATTGCTCTTTGCTGAACACCTTACCTGGCTTAACCAAACTAACAGCCCCCATACCCAACGACACCGCAAAAAAGGTAGTTGCCAGGTAAAGAATGACCGTTCGAATGCCAATACTGGAGAGTTTCTTTAAATCCTTCATACCTGCAACGCCCTTGATTAACGACACAAATACGAGCGGAATGGCAATCAGTTTGAGCAAACGAATAAAAATGACTCCCCAAGGTTTTATCCAATCAGTTACAAACAACTGTGCATCAATTGCTAGAAATAAAAATCCGGCAACCAAACCCAAAAGCATTCCGATAAGGATTTGGGCAAAAAGGGGTAATTTCAATCTTTTCATTTACAAGTTTTAAAAATTGTATTGCAAAGATATAGGTTTTTTATCAATTACCCCTTTTGAATGCTTTAGATGCTAGTATATTAACTTGGTACGCGCAACTTATTCCTCCAATTTGCTTTTTCGAGAAAGCTTCTGCTGAATTTTATCAACAACCAAATAAGCGTTACCGACGTACGACGATTTTTACGCTCCACCATACTTGGTCCTGTACTTTGGGTAATGGTTGCAAACTGCGAAAGCCTAATGTTTTGCCCTTTGCTATTTACAAATATAAAACCAGATACATCCGATGCGCTTTTCCGATCAAACTCATCCAAGCGGATGTTGATGTCGTACTCGTTCATTCCATCACGATATTTAGCATCCTGATTACCTGCAAACGCATTGCGAAGCGACATGCCCACCACGCCCAAATAGATGGTTATCTCATCTCCACTTTCAACCGTTTTGGTATAAATCATAACGCCCGACAATAGCAAACCTAAAAAGTTGCATACTTGCCCCTGGTTTAAAAAGTAGTCGTTTTTTTGATTTTCACAATCTCAAAAGCATCACTAAATACAATATAAGCATCGTCCGATAATTTCACAATTGGATCAATGCTGGCTTTTAACTTTATAATCTTATCCATAAATATTTGACTAAATAGGTCTTAAACTATACGGTCCTTAACATCACTCGGCCTATCAAAATGCGTTGAAAAACACAGGTATAACTCAAAGTATGTCTCGTAAAGGGAATTGTTTAGATAATGCTGTAATGGAAAACTTTTTTGGCATTCTCAAATCAGATTTGCTATTTTTGCAGAAGGTCTCTTCTATCAAACATTTTGAAACTGAACTTTAAAATTATATTTATTATTATAACAACTTCAGAATCAAACAAAAACTAAAAGGACTAAGTCCGGTTATGTTCCGAACTCAGTCCAATTAAATTCTAATTATTAATCCGTCCAACTTTTTGGGGGCAGATTATTTTGCTTCTATCTTTTTTTGACCTAATTAAATGCTTTTATTTAATCTCGGGTTTCATTACCACTTCAATTACATTGCCTTTGTCGACAATCGATTTCAATGTGCTTTGAATCATAGCTGGAGTTAAAGCCTCAACAGATGCTTTGTAGTCCTTCAATAAATCGATTTTATCTTGGTAATAACGCACTACAGCTGCTTGCCACCAGTTGTTGTTTTCAACATCTTCGGTATACTTTTTAAGCATGTTTTCTTTTACCTTGTGCAAGTCGTCGGCCAATGGACCATTTTTAACGATTTCAGCAACTTCAGCATGAATAATACCCATTAGTTTCGCTTGTTTTTCAGGGTCGGTATCAAACTGCATCATAATGCTAGCTTCGCTAACTGGGGTATTGCTAATACCACCACGAACGCCAACACCGTACGAGCCACCTTCTTTTTCGCGAATGCTTTCGAGGTAACGCATGTTCAACACACTACCAATAGCAGTCATTGTAGTACGGTTTTGTACATTGAAAGCCATAGGGGCACTGTATAAAATATAGTTCGAAGATTTATTCACCTTCATTGGACGAACAAATTCTTTCACTACTTTACCTTGCGGTTTACGGATGTTTAAATCAGTAAACGATTCTTTTGCTTTGGTAGTTTTTAAACCACCTAAATAAGTAACAATAGCTTTTTGAAGAGCAGCATCGGCAGGATCTACATTACCCACAAACACAAATGTAAAGTCGGCAGGATTAGCAAAACGCTCTTTGAAAATAGCCAACGCACGATCTTGATTAATTTTTTCCAATAAATCAAGACTCAATGTAATGTTACGAGGGTGATTGTTCGATACTGTTTTCGAAATACTATCACTAAATGCTTTGCGCGGATCGGTAGCTGCGTTTGAGAGTGTAGCTTTGTACATATTGATCATCGAAGCAAATGCATTATCGTCTTTACGAGTAGCTGTAAAGTACAAGTGAACCAACTGAAGCATGGTCTCCATATCTTTTACCGATGAGCTTCCGTTGAAACCTTCTTCGTAAAGCGAGATAGCTGGATTAACAGTCGCAATTTTACCTGTAAGCAATTTACCTAATTCAATTGCATTGTAATTAGCTAAACCATTGTTCGAAACAACGCCAGCAGCAACCGCAGCCGAGTATACATCGTCGATATTTTTCACTTTTGAGCTACCACCATCACTATAGGCCGACATCAACACTTCGTCTTTTTTATAGGTAGTAGGTTTTAAAATAACTTTCACACCATTGCTAAGAACCCATTCGGTAGTACCATAAGCAGCATTAGTAGTTGTTTTTTTAATTTTACCAGCAGCAGGCACTTTCTCAATTAATGGTTTGTTCATGTCCTCTTCGGCTTTGGCTTCAAGTTTAGCAGCTTTAGCTTCGGCAAGTGCAGCAAGAATTTCATCGTTCGAAGGAATTTTTACCGTTGCTTTTTCGGGCGACATAAACGAGATAATCAAGTTTTCGTCGGTAATATATTGTTTGGCCATTTGATTTACATTAGCCACATTAATACGTGGTAACAATTGTTGAAGTGTTTGGTATTCCCACTCAACGCCTGGAATCACTTCGCTATCGAGGAAGTGACGCACATACTCGCGAACCAAGCTGTTGTTCTTTTGATTTTCGCGATCGTTGTATGCATTTTCCATTCCTTTAAGCATGTTCGTTTTAGCACGTTCGAATTCAGCATTTGTAAATCCAAAACGTTTCATTTTTTCGGCCTCCAAGAACAAAGCTTTCAAACCTTCCAACTCGCGACCCTCGTTAGGCACTGCCAACAATTGGAAAGCATCTTTCGATTTTACCAACTCCGAGTAACTAGCATATCCACCAACAAAAGGAGCATTAGCTTGTTGCGTAATTTCATCGAAACGATTACCCATCATAGTTGAAATTAACTGATTAAGTACATTCACCATGTAACCATTCAACGATAATTTAACATCAGTAGGCATTACATCGTGTTTGTATTCCAACTCAATGCGTGTAAAACGTGCTTCAGGGTCAGAAACTTTTGAGATAATAGGTTGAACATTGTTCGCAATTTCGTAAATTGGTCGTTCTCCTGCGTTTGGTTTCGCTTTGATATCGGCAAACATCGTTTTGATTTTTGCCTCTACTTTATCCACATCTACATCACCAACAATTAAAATGGCCTGTAAATCGGGACGATACCATTTATTGTAATAATCGCGAAGCGTTTTGTGTGAGAAATTATTGATAACAGCAGTATCGCCAATTACATCGCGTTTAGCGTATTGCGAGCCAACATACTTATATTTGTTCGACTCTCTCCACATGCGACGCTCAGAGCCAGCACCTGTACGCCATTCTTCACGAATAACACCACGCTCCGAATCAATTTCCTTGCCTTCGAGCGAAATAAAGCTCGACCAGTCGTGCAATACTAATAATGCACTATCAATCACCGTTTCGCGAAGTGTAGGCACATCCGACAAGTTGTACACTGTTTCGTCGAGCGAAGTATACGCATTGATGTTAACACCAAACTTCACTCCTATCGATTCCATATAATTAATCAGGCCTTTTCCAGGATAGTTTTTAGTCCCATTAAAAGCCATGTGCTCCAAAAAGTGCGCTAAACCATCCTGATCGTCATTTTCAAGAATGGCTCCCACATTTTGAGCTATAAAAAACTCAGCACGATCTTTAGGCTGTTTATTCGCTTTAATGTAATAAGTTAAGCCATTTGCCAATTTGCCATATCGAATACTTGGGTCGATAGGAACCGTTGGAGCTTGTTGTGCATTAACAAAAGTAACAGCAAAAAGTACTGCACTTAATAATAGCAATTTAGTAAAATTCATAAAGTGTTTGTTTTAAATATGTTAGGTTTACACGCCAATATTTTTTGACAAAGTAAGGTATAATTATTTATATTTCCAATAATATTTATTGATTTTCGATAAATATAACACATTTATCATTTAATTTTAGCACAAAAAAAGATAAACATAGTTCTATTGAAATTTTAGCAAACCGATATGTTTCATTAATTTTGTGATCAATATACGCTATCATCCTTTGCAACAATACATGCTATGGCTTTTGAAATAGAACGAAAATTTTTAGTACTTTCTGATGCTTATAAACAAGAAGCATTTACAAACACGTTGGTAAAACAAGGCTATCTCTCGTCGCAACCAGAGCGTTCGGTTCGAGTACGTCAAAAAGGCGACAAGGCCTACCTCACCGTTAAAGGTTTAAGTAACGAAAATGGCACCACACGTTTTGAATGGGAAAAAGAAATAAGCACTACCGAAGCACAGGATTTATTTAAACTATGTGAGCCCGGCATGATCGAGAAAAATAGATTTGAAGTTCGATGTGGCCACTTCGTTTTCGAAATAGATGAGTTTTTGGGCGAGAATGAAGGGCTTGTAATGGCCGAAATTGAGCTAGAAACAGAAAATGATGAATTTGAAAAACCAGCATGGCTAGGCAAAGAGCTAACAGGCAACAAACACTACTACAACTCTTATCTTATCTCAAACCCCTATAAAAACTGGAAATAACATTTAAATAATCAATTATAATGCAGTTAAACTTAGAAAAACTTACACATTCGGTTTGCGTCATTGCGCGAAAAGCGGGTGTTTTTATGGCCAATGAACGAATAGGGTTTGACGATTCAAAAATTGAGCACAAAGGTCTACACGATTTGGTTAGCTACGTTGACAAAAGCTCTGAAAAGCTGATTATCGACGAACTACAAGCCTTACTGCCCCATGCCGGTTTTATAGCCGAAGAAGGCACCAACAACACACGCGGCGAGCGTTTTAATTGGATAATTGACCCACTCGATGGCACTACAAACTACATACACGGCTTGCCCATTTATTCGGTAAGTATCGCCCTGATGGATAATGATGAACTCGTTGTTGGCGTAGTATACGAAGTTGGACACGACGAGTGTTTTTATGCCTGGAAAGCAGGAGGTGCCTATTTAAATGGCAAAAAAATTACCGTTTCGAACAAGACCGACATACAACACGCCCTATTAGCTACAGGATTCCCTTACGCCGATTTCAGTCGTATGGATCAATATATTTCCTTTTTTAAGTGGGCAATGACCAACTCACGAGGCATTCGTAGGTTGGGGTCAGCAGCAGCCGACCTAGCCTATGTAGCCTGTGGACGCTTTGATGCATTTTGGGAATACAGCCTCAAACCCTGGGATGTAGCAGCAGGTGCACTTCTCGTAAAAGAAGCTGGTGGCAAAGTTTCCGACTACAAGGGTGGCGAAACCTACTTATTTGGCAAAGAGATAGTAGCTACGAACAACAAAATAATACTGCCACTTTTAAGCCATCTATAATAATTGTTATTTTCAATATTCCCGTTGAACAAAACAAGCCTCAATTCATTAAGCAACTATCTACTCTCATTTATTAGTTATTATTTGACAATTAACCATTCATAATTTACAATTAAAAATGACATTATATCCTCAATTAATACTCGATGCATTGGTGCATGTTCGCTATCCAGGCACGGGTAAAGACATCGTTTCGTCGGGCATGGTGAAAGACGACATGCGCATTCAAGATCAAAAGGTATCGTTTTCCATCGTTTTCGATAAAGCCAATGACCCCTTTGCTAAATCGGTGGTAAAAGCTGCCGAGCAAGCGATATTAACCTACGTGGGTGAAACTGTGGACATCAAAGGCAATATTGCCATTGAAATGAAAGAAGCACCCAGACCAAAAGTGGTGAGCACACTTCCTGATGTAAAAAACATCATTGCCGTATTTTCGGGCAAAGGTGGCGTAGGTAAATCCACCGTTTCGTCGAACCTTGCCATTGCACTCGCAGCCCAGGGCTACAAAGTGGGCTTGCTCGATGCCGATATTCACGGGCCATCCATGCCCAAAATGTTTGGCGTGGAGGATGCTCGACCAGAAATGGAAGAAATTGACGGTAAACAATATCTATTGCCAATTGAAAAATACGGTGTAAAAATGTTATCCATCGGTTTTTTTGTTGACCCAAACAATGCACTGGTATGGCGTGGTAGCATGGCAAGTAACGCTTTGAAACAGCTCATAAACGATGCACACTGGGGTGAACTCGATTACTTTGTAATGGACCTTCCACCAGGAACAAGCGACATACACCTTACCTTAGTGCAAACGCTTGGCATTACAGGAGCTGTGATTGTAACAACACCTCAGGAAGTGGCGCTAGCTGATGCCCGCAAAGGAGCCGATATGTTTACCAACGAAAAAGTAAATGTACCTGTATTAGGCTTAATTGAAAACATGGCTTGGTTTACACCTGCCGAATTGCCCGAAAACAAATACTATATTTTTGGTAAAGACGGCGGCAAACGCTTGGCCGAAGAATTGGAAGTTCCTTTACTTGGTCAAATCCCAATTGTTCAGAGTATTCGCGAACAAGGCGATGCAGGTAAACCTATTGCATGTAACACCGACAGTTTAAGCGGATTAGCCTTTCACGAAATTGCCTTGAAGCTAGTTGAAAGTGTGGATAAAAGAAACACATCACTCGGCGCAACTAAAAAAGTTGAAATCGTAAAATAATAAGAGAACGTTTTTAAAATCGTTCAAATCAATTTCACAATAAAACATTGAGCTACATGAATTTGTAGCTCTTTTTTTTTGCAAACTATCGTAAGCACTCACACAATAATTTAGCAACTGCAATATTATTATTTTTTTTATTGTTAAATGTCAATTTCAAGCTTTATCAATTACAAAAAAAGTAGACTAAGGAACTCAATTTTAGGATACAGATTATCATTTTCAGCTATGAATAAAAAATTAAATTTACAAAAAACACAATCACACAAAACATAAACAACTGTTTTTGTGATACTTAAAAATACAGTAGTTTGAAATTTATTTATTTAATTATTATTTCTCACAAAAAAGAGTATATTAATTGAATTTTTTATTTATTTTTGTAGGGTTAATATTGTATACTAAAATAAGAATGCAGTTTTAAACCTAGTTGATGATTCATACACATACTATTAGTTGAATCAATTTGAAAGATTTTGTTTATCGACAAGAACACATTCGTTTTGTTTTCAGCCACTTAATAAAAACAATGCATCCATATAATATAAAACTACACCAAAAAAAATTTTCAATGCACAACATCCGGAAATTTAGTTTCATAATAGTGCTTTTGTTGCCAACTGTATTATTTTCGCAAAGTAAAAAAATTGCACGTTGGTCATTAACAGCCGAATATGGCTACAACTATTTCGACGGCGACATCAACCAACGTCTTCAATCCCTATTTCCAACTTCATTTCGCAACACCACATACGGCATCAATTTGGATTACAACCTAACTCCAGCGTGGAGCATAGGCCTAGATGCCTATCACTTTCCATTACGCGCATCAAACAACAGTCCGATACCCATCAACATCAACACCGACTTAAACTCTGGGAGTTTAATGGGCGCTGTTAATCTGAGCAAATTATTTTTCCCTCGCAAAAATTACAAACTAAGCTTTTCGGTTGCCGTAGGAGTTGGATACGCACATTACAAATACGATGTTAGAAACCAAGCCGACAACAGCAAAGTGGCTGATAACACAACTTACATCGACAATAAATACAATGGACAAGTTCGCCCCGTGCTATTGGTAGCCGATGGAAAAGTATTGCGCTATGGAGCAGCTGTTACTAATCCAGTTATCATATCAATGGAATATAATTTTTCGAAACCATTTGCTATTGGTGCAAAAGTACACTACCGTTCCTATGCAAAGGACAACTTAGAGGGAGTGACTTACTTAAATTGGAATGGCGTAACAAACGATTATATTGGAGCAGGAACCATCTATTTGCGCTACAAAATTGGTTCAATAAAACGCGACCACCTCATGAACATAAGCACAAGAGACTGGGAGCCTGAGGAAAGCCTACAACAAATTGCAGGTTTGAGGGGCGAAATGGACGCCATAAAATCGAAAGTGGAGAAGGTTGAGAAAAAAGTAGATGCAATTATTCCTCGCTTGGATAAACTCGAAGCCATGATCAGCAATATTGGACCCGACTCAGACAACGATGGTGTAATTGACATCCGTGACCTCGACCCCAACACAGCTCCAAATACGGCAGTTGATTTTCATGGTCGTCCGCTTCCTATTATGATTTCGAAATCAGGCGATAAAACCTACTCAACAAACGCAGGGGATGAAATTCCTTCGGTATATTTTGATTTTGATAAAATATCATTGGATGATTTGGCGCTAGTAACCATTAGCAAAATAGCACAACGCATGCAAAAAGACCAATCGTTACTGGTTGAAGTACGTGGTTATACCGATTACTTGGGCGATGCTGCATACAACGAAAAGCTAAGTCTACGACGCGCCGAACGCGTTAAAAAAGAGCTTGTAACTGTTTGGGGAATTGAAGATGGTCGAATTATTGCCAACGGAAAAGGCAAAGTTATTCAACCGCAAGTGCAATATAGACCTAACCGCAGGTGCGATTTCTTTTTCAGCAATGATATTGTTGATATATTGAATCAGTAAAAAATATTTTACAGTAATTCACCCGCTCCCTGTCGAATAATTTCGGGCTCGCTGCTGGTGCAATCAATAATAGTTGAGTGGTCTAAACCGCCAAAACCACCATCAATCACCAAATCAACTTGATGCCCGTATTTCTCTTCGATTAATTCGGGGTCGGTAATGTACTCGGTAGTGTGATCATCGGTAAAAATGGAACTTACCATTACTGGATTGCCTAACTCGCGCACTAAATCGAGTACAATATTGTTGGCTGGAATACGAATACCTACTGTTTTGCGATTCTTAAACAACTTTGGCAACCTGCTATTACCAGGCAGAATGATCGTAAATGGACCTGGAAGGTTATTTTTCATCAAACGAAAGGCCGTATCGTCCATTTTAGCATATTCGCTCACTTCGCTCAACTCATGACAAACAAACGAAAGATTAGCTCGTCGCATGTCGTGATTTTTGATTTTTGCGATAAACTCAACACCTGCATGATTAAAAATATCGCAAGCAAAAGCATATACCGTATCGGTAGGCATAATGATTATACCCCCACTCTTAAGTAGTGATGCGATACGCCTTATTTCAGCAATATTGGGATTGTCAGGATATAGTTTAACAAGCATTTTTTCAGTTATGAGTATTGGGTAAGGAGTATTGAAAATTTACTATTTAATTATTTACGATTTACAATTTCCTTCAATCTTTCATCATCACATCATCACATCATCACATCATCACATCATCACATCGCCTTAAAGCTCAAATCAAGCCCTTTTACCGAGTGCGTTAACGCTCCTACCGAAATGTAATCGACGCCACACTCGGCATAGCTTCGTAGCGTTTCGAACGTTATTCCGCCCGACGATTCGGTTTCGAAACGACCACCGATAAGCTCAACCGCCTTACGTGTATTTTCAACGCTAAAGTTATCGAGCATGATACGATCTACACCTCCAACGTTTAGCACCTGATTTAGTTCATCAAAGTTACGAACTTCAATTTCTATCTTGAGGCTCTTGCCGTTCTCCATTAAATAAGTACGCGCACGCTCTATAGCTTGACTAATTCCACCTGCAAAGTCAACGTGATTATCCTTTAACATGATCATATCGTATAAACCAATGCGATGATTAACACCGCCACCAATTTTCACAGCCTCTTTTTCGAGCAATCGAAGTCCAGGAGTTGTTTTACGCGTATCGAGAACACGCGTTTTGGTACCTTCGAGTGCTTTTACGTATTGCTGCGTACGGGTAGCTACACCACTCATTCGCTGCATTAAGTTCAACATCAGTCGCTCAGTTTGCAACAAAGAATGAATGCGCCCCTCAACAACAAATGCAATATCGCCAACTTCCACAGGGGTTCCATCGGCAATGAAAACAGTCATTTTCAAATCAGGGTCGAAATGATTAAACACTTTACGCGCCACCTCTACTCCTGCTAAAACACCCTTTTCCTTTACAATAAGCTGCGACTTACCGCGAGCAGTTTGCGGTATACACGAAAGCGTTGAATGATCGCCGTCGCCAATATCTTCGGCAAACCACAACCCTATTAATTGTTCCAAATTATCATTCATTGGACGATTCAATTCTTAATTGTTGAATTAACGATGCAGCTCCTTGTTTTCGCGTGAGCACATAGACGCGATAACTACCAGACGTAGTTTTAAGTGTACCGATAGCAAAACTAGCTGTGTCTTTGTTTCCCTTATGAATAACTTGAAACGATTGAACTTTAACCGATTGAAAGAACTCGTTTATTATCCCTGAAGCTTGCTGCTTACTAAAGACATCGTTTTTAACACCTATAACAAGCTCAACATTAGCACCTAAGTGCGCATTAATTTGAGCAGCATTTCCATTGTCGAGAGCCGAAACTATATCGGCAGGTATATCGGCCGATTGAGCTAAAAGCATCGTATTGGCCGAAAAAAAACAGAGATAAATAAGTATAATCTTTATTGTTTTCATGTGTATCTATTTTTTAGAACAAAGAACAAAGCTCAAAGTACAAAGACAGGATAATCATCTCTTTGTGAAAGATGTTGTTCATGGTTCGTTTCATATTCAAATTATTTTATTCATTCGTAGTGCCATTTATTTTTTAATAGCAAATTTTAGAAATTCCGACATTCGGTTTATCAATAACTGAACAACTAAATATGCTAAAAAGCTTGAGATAAAGCTTATATTCTCGTTAAAAAATTGCATATTTGCAGTTCAGAAGTATTTGTGCCTGCAAAAATACAAGAAATATCAGAGTTACACTAACATTATTGATATTTTATTTTGCTGCAAATAGCACGCCAATTATACACACATCAACGAAATTTGCATATGAAAATAGTGTTTTTAACAATAGGGAAAACAGTTAACACACATTTAATCAGTCTACAAAACGACTATCAAGACAGACTAAAACATTATACATCTTTTGAATATAATTCGATACCGGAACTAAAAAACACAAAAAACAGAAGTGAGCAAGAGCAAAAAGAAAAAGAAGCTGACCTCATTTTGAAACAATTGGAAACCACTGACGAAGTAATTTTGCTCGACGAAAATGGCAAGCATTACAGTTCGGTGGATTTTGCAAGCTTTATTGAGAAAAAAATGCTCGGCACACAAAAGCGCATGGTTTTTGTTGTTGGTGGGCCATATGGTTTTTCGCAGCGGCTCTACAATAGAGCCAACGGCTTATTATCACTTTCAAAAATGACTTTCTCGCACCAGATGGTTCGTATGATTTTTGTAGAGCAATTATACCGTGCTTTTACCATTTTGAAAGGTGAACCTTACCATCACCAATAGAGTCTATAATTTTCATATACCGCAACTATCTATCATTGTATGAAATTAAAAATTGCTGATAAAATTCGCATTGCAACACTAGTCATTTGTTTGACGGGGGTTGCCATATCGCAATTTTTATATAAATCATCATCTACGCCCAGTGTTGATATTACCGAGTTTCGAAATGAGCTTGTACAACAACAACATAAAGCAGTAAATGTACTTGCACGATTAAAAAATGCAGTAATCCGTGGTGGTGTCGATTCTTTAACAACATTTCAATTCGATGATTCGGATATTAGTTATTATTTGATAGATAAAGGACAATATAAATTTTGGTCGGCAAATTACACCGACATTGAAGATATTAACCTTAAAACCCCTTGGCAATGGGAGTACATAAACACCAGTAATGCACACTGTGTAGGCTGCACCACTGAAACGGAATTTGGCACTTTGCTGGCTCTTATTCGAATTAAAAACAACTACCCATTTGAAAACGAACAATTAAAAAACCGCTTTGCTCCTAACTTCGACATTAACGATGCTTACGAAGTGGAGCTCGGAAATGCACAGGATAAACTGGCTGTAACAGATAATATTGGTAACTACCTTTTTAGTTTAATCGAACCAAAACAGTTTGCATTAAACCAAGAGATTGGTTATATTGGTTTTATATTCTCAATACTCTCATTTATTCTTTTTATACTTATTTACGTTGGTTTATTATCACGCGAAGGCCGACAAAAACTAACAATCAAACGATATCTAATTTATAGTTTGACGGCATTTGTAATCGTAGCTTTACTGCTTTATTTTAGATTTCCCACCTTACTATTTTTCGATTCCGTCACATCGTCGTTCGATTACTCGGCTGGATTTTTATTAGCCTCTGTAATTCATTTATCGCTATTAAGTGCATTTATTGTAGCTGCAGCTTATGGTTTTTACAAATACGTACACATACAAAATTTAAAGTCAAAGTGGGCCAATTTACTGCTTCTAGTATTGCTTACCCTATTTTACATCTTGTTTTTTTATGTTCTCAAAGGTCTGGTAATGCATTCAGGCATTACACTCTCGCTACTTAAATTTAAAGACATAAGCTTTGCTTCGGTTTGGTTACACTTTCTTATTTTTAGTTGGGGAGTAGCTTTTGCCCTTTTCTTCTTTAAAATCCACAGACATCTATTAAAGCTGTTTGGAATCGGAAAAACGATTTTAATGAACAGCGGTATCTTTGTAACAATCGCAGCTGTTCTTAGCTTTTTTCAACCCGATGATTTAATACGTGTTTCGGTTTACTATATTCTGTATTATCTCGGTTTCTATTTATCGTTCACCTTACTCAAAAAACAGACCATTTACATCAACGCCTTGGTTTGGGTTTTTATTTTTACCCTATTTTTTATAGCCAACTCAGTAGCTCTAACCGAGCAGAAAGCCGAAAACAAATACCGCATTTTAGCCGAAAACTTGCTGATAAATGGAAATGTTGAGAACGATCGAGTATCAGAAATTATGCTCAACGAACTCGACTATCAATTAGTGAACGATGTGTATTTGACAAGTGGACTATCGAGCCCCGACTCTACCGACTTACTTACCTCCTACTTAAACGAAAACTACTTTAGAGGATATTGGAATAAATTTGACATTCAAATGAATGTTGTGTTAGCTAACAGTATAATTTACAATCAATACGCAAGCGCTATCGAACAATCGTCGGTGAAGGTTATGAATACACACTTTTACTCTTTCACGTCTACACTAAATGACATGGCCTACCAAGGCCTATTCCCCTTGCAAACGAAGGATGGAAAAGAGTTGTATTTGTTTATCAACATGTTTCCTCGAAAGAACTTCAAAAGCTATAGTTTTCCCAAATTTTTAGTTACCTCCGAAGCCGACATTCAAACACGCTTAGGAATAGCTATTGCTCGATATCGCGACAATGACTTGATTTACAATGGTGGAAATTATCGTTTCCCTGAAAAACGAAACTTTTTCCCAACTCTCGACAAGCAGTTTTATAAATTTAAAAGCAATGGAAAACAGTTTTATATCTATCAGCCCGACCAAAAAAATGCAGTTATCGTAGCTGGACTTATCAATTACAAGTGGTTTAGTTATGCTATTTATTTTATATATACGTTTTTAATTTGCCTCTTACTTTCCGTTGTATTAATATGGCTAAATATGCGCCACAATGGAATTTTGAGCCTAAAACTCGGGTTTAGCACCCGCTATCAAGTGGCGTTTGTTTTATTATTGATGGTTAGTTTTATGGGGGTATTTTATGTCTCAGCATCGTACATTACCAATGGCTATAAAAAAAATCAACTTACAGGAATTGACAATAAGAAAGCTTACATTCGGAACGCCCTCCAAGGCATGTATTACTGGACCCAGGATTTGTCGTTGGTAAACACGCAGGATTTGAATTTAGACTTGCAAGAATTATCATACATGTATCAAACAGATATAAATGTGTACGATAACAATGGCCACTTAGTTGGAAGTTCGCAGCCATTAATATACAACAAAAACCTGGTAGGCCGACAGATAGCTCCTGAACCATTTTTCGGAGAAAACTCCTCCATAAACCAAGAAGAGTATATTGGCGATTTACGGTTTTCGACCGGCTATACCGACTTTTTGAATGGAGATTTTATGCAAATCGGGTTTATTTCAATACCCTTATATGTGAGTTCAGAGGAAGTGAGGTATGAAATAGAAAACTTTTTGGGAGTGGTGGTGCATATCTATATTATTATTGCATTATTATCGGTACTTATGAGTTTTTTTATTGGCCGACAGCTTTCGGCACCACTTAAACTGATAGAAAACAAGTTGCGAAAAATGCAATTTGGACAGCGAAATGAAAAAATTGACTACAAACAAAACGATGAAATTGGGAAACTGGTTTTGCAATACAATAAAACCATAGAGGAACTGGAGCGAAGTGCGCGCCTATTGGCTCAAACCGAGCGTGAGTCGGCATGGCGAACCATGGCGCGACAAATTGCACACGAGATAAACAACCCGCTTACACCTATGAAGCTCACTATTCAGCAATTGCAACGCACCAAATCAATGAATGATGATCGGTTCGATGACTATTTCGAAAAATCAACACGCACCCTTGTGGAGCAGATTGATACGCTTTCGCGCATAGCAGGGTCGTTTTCGAACTTTGCACGAATGCCCGAAGCACGCTTCGAATTAACCGACATTGCAGCCAAGTTGTACTCTACAACCCAATTATTCGTATCTAGTCATGAGTTGATACAATTTAAGTACGATGGTGCTCAAAGCAATGTAATGATACTTGCCGACCCCGAACAACTGCTACAAGTATTCACAAACTTACTTAAAAATGCTGTTCAAGCTATACCATCGAACCGCCAAGGCGAAATAAAAGTATCATTATTCACTGAGAACAACTTCGCAATCGTTCAGGTAAGCGACAATGGCAAAGGTATACCTACCGAATTGCAGGATAAGATTTTTGCTCCAAACTTCACCACCAAAAGTACTGGTATGGGATTAGGGCTATCCATCACCAAAAACATTGTTGAGATGGCTGGAGGCACTATCAGTTTCAAATCGACCGAGAACGTTGGCTCTGTATTTACTCTCCAGTTTAAATTAGAGAGTTAATTCTAAAAGAAGAGCTAAACACTTTTCTGAATATCAAACAATCGGATCTTCGATTTCTGGCAGCTCAGCAACTCTCTTTTTCGTCATCAGCAACAAGGGCAATACAAAATAAATAGCGACCACCGAAAATACGAGACCGCCTATGGTGCCGGCCGCCAAGGGAAACCAAAACGCTTCGCGATAGCCTACCATAAAGGGTATAAAACCTAAAGTGGTGGAAATGATGGTAAGAAATAAGGGACGTATTTTAGCATTCCAGGCTTTGATGTAGGCCTGAAGTGGTGTGAGGTTGGTGGCTTTCGATATATTATTGTACTCGTCGATTAGGTAAATGTTGGCATTGACGGTGATGCCCGAAAGTAGGATAAATGCTGCAAAACCGCCGGAGTCGAAGCTGAGTTCGAACCAATAGAAGGTCAGGAAAACGCCTATAAACGATAACGGAATGATAAATACAATGTAGCAGGCTTGTTTCAAGGAGTTAAACAAAATACTGGCGCAAAAAAAGATGATAACAAACACAATTCCAAGCAGCCAGTATTGCTTATCGGTATCTTTACTCCAACTCCAATGATTGTCGTTTTCGTTTTTAATGCTGTACCCAATGGGTAATTGCTTGGCAAATGCATCGATAGCTTCCTCGTGCACACGGCTTGCTTGCTCATAGGCTCCTATATACTCATACTGCACACAGAGTTTGTACTGTTGGTTTTCTTTGGCAATTTTCTGTGGGGCTTGCACTTTTTCAATTTGTGCTATGTCCGATAATTTGATGGTTGTTCGGTTGCATGCAAAAGGCGTATGCTGCAATTCCCAAATGCCATATTGACCCGACTGGGCTGAACTAAGTGCGATGCGCTCGTTGTTGGTGCCGTTAAATACATAACCGAGCGTGTTATCGCGTTCGAAAACGGGCCGTAAACTGGCATAAATCTGATAAGGTTCGAGACCTGATTTTGCGATCGCTTCGTTGTTAAGAGCAAAACCATATTCCTGATAATCGTCTTTAAACCAGCTGTACTCGGGATTTATCATTACTTCTTTAATGCGTCGATAGTTAAGCAGTTGGTTACGAAATTGCTCGGCATAACGGTAAAGTTCATCGTAATTGTAGCCATACAAGGTGGCACGACTCGATCCGGCACTCTCCTTTAAATCGTTGCTAAAGCCATCTCCTACGCCATACACACTCCAGCTACCACCACCCAGCTCCAGCGATTTGCTGATAAGGTTGGATTTTAGCTGATGCGGAAAGCCACTTTGCTGATGTTGCTTGCTAAAGCGGATGGAGATATTGGCTCGATTGGCATTGTAGATATTGGTTTCGAACTGTTTTACTTCCTTGTATTGTGCTAGGTAGTTTTCCATACGCTGTATCAGGTAATTCATTTGCGGTAGCGTAGAGCCATTGGGCAAGGAGGCGGTAATGTGCAGACTTGTTTCTTCGCGCTTATTGTCGAAATACGATCCGCTGTACACTTTGTCAACAAACAATCGCCAGGTGCCTCCAAGTACTAATTCGGCATTCGATTTAATGTTTTCGCGGTAGAAGTCGGAACCTATCGTTTGGTTGTAAAGCGTGGCCAAGGTGCTTTCTTTCTCTATTTTATCGGGCAATAAAAAAACTGGCAAGCCAAACAAAAGGATAAAAAACAGATAAACAAACGCGCGTTTGCGATACAAAAACCGGCATTGAGCGGTATAGAAACGGGTCATATAAACAACGATACGTTTGGATAACAGTATCAAAAAAAATGGTTTGGAGCGTAAGCGTTGCCAATAGGGGCGCTTCTTTTTACTAGTATTAAGTAACTGCATTTTTTCGATAAGTGCGGGTACTAAAAACAAGGATACAAGCAAGGAAACGGCCAGATTGATCATAATAGCAATTGCAAAATCTTTCAGATTTAATCGCATTTTTTCTTCTAAAAAGAAAATAATAACCAACGAACCGATGGTGGTAAGCGTGGCTGCTAAGATGGCCAAAAAGGCTTTCATGTTGCGGCGATGTATCAACTGATCGGAAAGTACAATAATATTATCGATAATAAGCGTCAGCGAAATAGTGATGCCTGCCAACGAATAGAGCTGTATTTCGACTTTGAGAAAATAATAAAAAATAAAGGCAATGGCCAGATTTATAAGCAATGAGATGCTAATAAGTAAAAGGTATTTCAATTTACGGTAAACAAGAAATACAAATAAAAATAAAATAAGCAAGGTGAGCCCTGTACGGAAATAGATTTTTGTTAGTTCTTCTCGGATGTATTCGGATGCATCGTAGGCCGTTTCGATGCTGTAGCCGGTAGGTAAAGTGGCTTGTACATCGGTCATCAGTTTCTTTATCTCATCGCCAAGTTCCAACTGATTCACGGCATCGCTAGCCACAATGGTAAGGTAAATGGTGTTCAGCCCATTGATACGATAATAGCCGGTGGGTTGCGATTCGACTTTTCGTATTTTCACCACATCGGCTAGGCGTATTACTCTGTTGTTTATTTCGCGGACTTCGATAGCCCCTAAACTCGTTTCGGATACGCTGTCGGCGTCCGACGAAAGGGATACACGCATAAAGTTCTCTTTTCCGGTGGGCGATAGCAGTTTCCCCATTCCGAGCGACTCGCTTTGAATGTATTGGGCTACGGCGGCTTCTATGTCGGATGTCGTAAGGCCGAGGCTGGTCAATTGTGCATAATCATACTCGAGTTGCCATTCCAGAGGCTCTGCACCGCTTACATTTACCTGATAAACACCATTGAGTTGTGCCAGGCGGTTTTTTATGCGATTTTCCACATATTGCTGTATCACAATGGGCGATGCTGGTGCAATAACCGAATAACTCATAAACACTTTGGGTGCATTATCGTCGCTGCTACGGAGTGATATTTCGGGATACGAGAGACCTTGTGGCAGTTGTGGCCACGCCTGACGAATAATGGTGGATGCTTCGAAACGTGCTGTGGCTGGATTTACATGCTTATCGAGCTGTATCCAAATATTCCCCCAGCCATTGCCTGAGTTGGAATTGATCTGTTTAATGCCTTCTAAGCGACTGAGCATGGCTTCGAGCTTGGAGGTAACTTCTTTTTCGATTACAATGGGTGCACTGCCGTACAAACTGTACGAAATATTGAGTTGGGGCAGCACTTCCGAGGGCGACAGTTTGACGCGCAAGAAAGGTAGCAGGGCTAAGCCAACCAAGCTAAAAAACACAAAGCTTAGTATGACCGAAAAGGACGATAGATTATTGAATGGCTTCTTCATTTATCGGATTTGAATGATTTGGTCGAACTCACAGGCTAACGAACTGTTTTTTTCGAAATCGAACAAGGTCAATTTACGCAATTTATAATAACTCAACCAATAGTTTTTTAAGGCTACCATGTAGTTTTTTTGAGCCATATTTAATCGGTTAAGCGATAGGGTGAGACTGTTGATATCCGCTTTTCCGATAATAAATCGCTGCTTGGTACTGTTGTATGCCAGGTTTGCCAACTCTTTTGCTTCCTGAGCACTTGCAATTAAGTTTTGCTGTACACCAAAATCGCTTACCGTCAACACCACGTCCTGCTCAAGGCTGGTTTGCGCTTGTTGGGTGGAGATACGCGTAACGTTGAGGTTGCTTTTAGCCATGTTTAGCCTGCCTTTACGCACTCCCCAGTCAATCAATGGAATGTTTAAACCAATGCGCACCACATCCTGCTGAAGCGGACGTACGTAGGCACTTTGCAAGTTATCGGCCACCTGATTAAACCCTACGCTTGCCGACAGACTGGCATCGAAAGCTGCTTTGCGAGCTGTGCGTTCCACTTCGCGTTGTGCTTCGAGTAAGTTTTGTTGGTTTTGCAAATAATCGGGGTTGTTTTGTTTGGATAACGCTAGTGCTTGCTCGGTTGTAACCGAAATGGTAGCTGGCAGCTGAGGCAATGCCAATCGGATATCGGTTTCTTGGGGTAAATTAAGGTAGGATACAAAACTAAACATAGCACGTTTCAAGTCTACCTCTACCGTCTTAAGGGTATTTTTAGCATTCAAGGCATCGAGTTTTAAGGTCAGCAAGTCCGATTGCGATATGGAAGCAATGCTCAACCGTTGCGTACCTATTTGGTAGAGCGAGTCGGATGAACTTACATTTTCAACGGCCAAATCGTATTCCATTTGTGCCATTGCCAGGTTGAAAAAATACTGAATCACTGTTCCCGCTATCTCTTCGGTGGAATACAGGTATTCTTTTTTGGCTTTTTCGTATTTCAGAGGCTCTATTTTCCGTTCCCATTTAAAGGCATTGAAGCCGAACAAATTCTGCGAATAACCCATTCGTAAAGGCACGCTCGTTACCTGCGAATAGGGATTGGTGCCCAGGTTTCGAAAGTAGCCGAGTTCCGAGTCGATAAAAAAGGTACCACCCGTAAAATCAACATTCTGACTTACCGACAAATTGCCATAGGTATAGAGCGATTGTTGCTGACGGTACACATCAATGTTCTTTTCCGAGTCGTATCGACTCACAATATCGCGGTTGTAGCGCACAGGCGTTGTTTGTAACGAGAGCGACGGTAAGCGCGCTGCCTTATACGATTTGAATTCCCAATAACTGGCGCGATACAGGTTTTTGGCTCTGAATGCTTGCAACGAACTATCGGAGGCGATGCCGATGCATTGCTGTAAACTGAGTTTGCTCGTTTGCGAAAAAACAATTGCCGAAACCGTCAGCATAGTACTAATAAATAAGGATTTGAGAAGTTTCATATTGTTTGTTATATCTGCCCCCTAACTCGACCTCACCCCAGCCCTCTCCTTGAGGAGAGGGAGGAAGAGGGGAACTATGAGCGTTGATTTAAATTTATATCGTTTTTATAGGTGTCCGTAATAAAATATTATTGTTTAAAAAATAGATACAAAGGTAAGAGCCTTATTCATTCTCCCCCTTTAGGGGGTTGGGGGGCAGGTTTACTTGGGGCAAACCGATACACAAACCAATAAGCCAATGGAACTACAAACAAGCTGATGGGTGTACCGATGATCATACCGCCAATAATGGATATAGCCAAAGGTTTTTCGAGCTCCGAACCCATGTCGGACGTAAAAAACAAGGGCAACATACACACAATGGATGTTAAACTGGTCATTATAATGGAGTTCAAACGGCGGTGTCCGGCTTCGTGTATGGCGTCCATCAGGCTCATTCCACTTTTACGCAGCTGATTCATTATGTCCACCTTTAAAATACTATCGTTGATAATAATACCACACGACACCACGATACCGATAGCCGACATCAGGTTTAAACTATGCCCCAAAAGCATCAGCAATCCCAACGAAGCCGTAATGTCAATCGGTATTTCCAACAATACGATAAAGGGTTGAACAAAACTTTCGAACTGGGCAGCCAATATAAAATACATCAGCAAGATGGATATCAACAGGATAACGATCATTTCGCGCATTAGCGTTTTGTTGCCAAAAAACGAACCTGCGAACGAAACATCCCAAACGGTATCGGTTTTCGCTTTTTCCTTCAGTGCCGATACGATGGTTTCTGGCTGTGTTGTGTTGTAGAAATACATCGGACTGTATTCGCCATTTTTACCTGCTACAATGGTTTTAACGTCCTTAGCCACCGTAAAACTCAAAAATGTGGAGAGTGGCACTGCGTTTCGTCTGCCCGAAGCATCGGTAGTGGTGTAAATCAGCGTTTTGTCAAATGCTTGCCGTATGTCTTGTTCGTTTTCGCCAATCACAATGGGTAAATATTGCTGTGTGGAGCGCAATACCGCAAAGTTATTCTCTTTAAACACCGTTTTTACGGTT
>Ga0114938_1000347_pt1 | contig 36330 bp, 29 predicted proteins | sample AshMeaBigSpring_FD_88675 | JGI IMG/M metagenome (GOLD analysis project Ga0114938, IMG submission 88675) | Groundwater microbial communities from Big Spring, Nevada to study Microbial Dark Matter (Phase II) - Ash Meadows Big Spring | ecosystem: Environmental > Aquatic > Deep subsurface >... | reverse complement strand
CGAAACCCAAGCAGCCATTACGCACTACCTCAATTCGCAAAATTTTACGCAAAACACGCAGTTGTTTAATCGCAATCAATAAGAAGAAGATGCGGTTATTGCATACAACAATATTGAAATATCACAACAAGACAGAGCCCTTACGGAGTTTGCCAACGATGCCCCCATTCGGGTATCGGTGCAGTACACCATTAAGGAAAAAGTGTTGGGTTTTAGGTTGATTTTTATTTTGCAAGATGCCTACGACAACCTCATTTCTCAAACTTTTTTCGACGAAGAAAACGATATAGGCACCAATTTAGACGCCGGCTCTTACGAAACCAGTTTTGTAATTCCGCCCAATTTATTAATTGAAGGTATTTACAAAATCAATATTACAAGCGGTATTCACAACGTAAGAATGTGTTTGCCTAAAGGCGGAATTACTTTAGATATTTTCATTATAGAATCGGGCATTTACAAAAGAAAAAGATTTAAACCCGAAAACAGAGGATTGCTAACCCTGCCCTTGGCAGTAATCAACCAATACCAACATGCTTAAAAAACTCCTTCAAAAACGTTCGTTTGCACAATATCACCAAGATTTGATTGTGGATTTTATTTTTTTCAACAACACAAAAAATGGCTTTTTTTTCGATATAGGCGCTTACGATGGGGTACAGTTTTCTAACTCGTATTTGTTCGAAAAGTACAGAAATTGGAAAGGCGTTTGCGTAGAACCGAACAAAACCGTATTCGATAAACTGCAACAAAACCGCAGTTGTATTGCCATTAATGGCGTGGTAAGCGATGTTGCTGGCGAAGTAAGCTACATGAAAGTGGCTGGTGCCGGTGAAATGTTGAGTGGCATTGTTACCAATTTTAACGAAAAACACTTAGATAGAATTAATGATACTATTTCTGCCAAAGGCGGAAATGCCACTGTGGAAACGGTGCAGTCGTACCGCATTGGCGATATTATTGATACCTACAATATTCAACACATTTCACTTTTGAGCATTGATACCGAGGGCAGCGAGTTAGATATATTGAAAACTTTTCCCTTTCAAAAAGTAAAACCCCGACTTATTTTGGTGGAAAACACCTATAAGAAAGATGCCTTTAAAAACTTATTAACGGCACAGGGATATTCGTTTTTCTTTAAAAGAGGCGACGAAATTTATTATCACGGTAGCATTACCAATTGGCACAAAACCAAATTGTGGTTGTACCGTTTGTTGCGCAAAATCAATTGGTTGTAAAGCATGGCTACACAGGAAAAGCCTTTGTTGAAAATTCAGTTTACCGATTTGTGGCGGAGTTTTGATCCGGTAGATAATTACATCCACCAATTATTGTCTACTGTTTACCAATTGGAGCTATCCACCGAGCCCGATGTACTCATTTACGGGCGGCATGGCCAACAATATTTACAGTATAACTGCCTCCGTATTTTTTACACCGGCGAAAACGTGCGCCCCGATTTTTCGGCTTGCGATTATGCCCTAACCTTCGATTATTTACAACATTCACGCCATTTTCGTTGGCCGTTGTACGTACATTATATTAATTATTACAATGCGTGGCAGCAATTGCAAACACCCTTAACACGAGAAGAGGCAACCGCTATTTGGCAGCAAAAAACCAAGTTTTGCTGTATGGTGGTTTCCAATCCGGCCTGCGACAAAAGAATCGACTTTTTTCACCAACTGTCTGCCGTTAAACAAGTAGACTCCGGCGGTCGGTATTTGAACAATGTGGGTGGCCCTATAGCCGATAAAATGGCCTTTATAAAAGATTATAAATTTGTAATTGCCTTCGAAAACTCGGCTTATCCGGGCTATACTACCGAAAAAATTGTAGAACCCATGATGGTGCATTCCATTCCGGTGTATTGGGGCAACGAGTTGGTACACAACGATTTTAATCCGGCTTCCTTTATTTGGCTCAATAAAACTACCAACATGGAAGCTGTGATTCAGCAAATGTTGGAAATAGACCGTAACCCCGAATTAGGCATCAACCTACTCATGCAGCCTGTTTTAAACAACAACGAGTATTTTGAAGGAGCGAAAGCCGAGAATGTATTGCCTTTTTTGGTAGATGCCATTGAAAGTCGCCACCAAATTGCCTTAGTAGCCAATAATCCGTATAAACGCAAACTGCATCGTTTTAAAAAGCTGTATGCTTTTAAAAAAAGAAAGCTACAACAAACCACCACCTATAAAATGTGGCAAAAACAATTTTCAAAATAAACCGCACACCCAATACCTTGGCATATTTGCGCTGCTTGATTACCTATTAAGCCTCATTAACGCAGAAAATGCAACTATAAATTATGGATACCTTGTACTTACATTCCGAAAAAGAACATAATTTAAAAGCTCCGCTGAAGGTAGTTCCTTTACTTCAGAAGTTATTCCAGCCAACCTCCGTACTTGATGTTGGTTGCGGAATAGGCACATGGCTACATGCTTTTGAAAAAAATGGCATTAGCGATGTTGTGGGTTTGGATGGAACCTATGTAGATAAAGCTTTGCTTGCAAAATATATTGCAGTTCAAAAATTCATTGCTACCGATTTAATGAAGCCGTTTCAATTGAATAGAAAATTTGATTTGGCTATTAGCTTAGAAGTAGCAGAACATTTGCCCGAAAATTGTGCACAGCAATTTGTTGATTGCATTACCGAACATGCCGATGTGGTTGTTTTTTCGGCAGCCATACCCGGCCAATCGGGTCAAAACCATTTAAATGAACAATGGCCAAGCTATTGGGCGGCTTTGTTTGAACAAAAAGGATTTTTTGCCTACGATTTATTACGCCCACTCATTTGGGATATACCCGAAGTAGACGTTTGGTACAAACAAAATATGTTGGTATACACCAATCAGCCTATTGCATATAAAAAGGCTGACATGCTTAATGTAATTCATCCGGATTTGTTTACCCGCAAACACAACAATTTACTCAATGCCAGTAAGCAACTACAGCGCATAAGCAATGGCAAAGTAGGTATTTGGTACCCAATTAAAAGTGGCATCAAATCGTTGAGATACTTGGGTATTAAACAGCCGTAATGTATGCCAACAGCCCAATCGTTTCCATTAGTTACCGTATTGCTACCTGTGTACAATGCCCAAGCATATGTAGCCGAAGCCATTGCTAGTATTTTAGCACAAACCTATCCATACTTTGAACTACTCATTATCAACGATGGTTCGGTAGATAACAGCAACCACATCATTCAACAATTTACCGACAAACGGTTGGCCTATCACCAAAACAGCCAAAACATTGGGTTAATTGCTACGTTAAACAAGGGTTTGCAATTGGCAAAAGGAAAATATATAGCCCGGATGGATGCGGACGATATTGCCACACCCGAACGACTTCGAAAGCAAGTACATTTTTTGGAAACACACCCCAATTATGTACTAGTAGGCACACAAAAGCAATACATTGGATACGCCAAACCACAAAAAGCTTCGCTCACCGATGCCCAAATTAGGGTACAACTGCTGTTAGGATCGGCCTTTGTGCATCCATCGGTCATGTTGCGCAAACAAACCTTGGACACCTACCAATTGCACTACCGTTCACAACACCTTCATGCAGAAGACTACGGCTTATGGGTGGCTCTGAGTCAATATGGCCAAATGGCTAACCTGCCGTTTGTAGGTATTCAATATCGATTGCATAACAACCAAATTTCGCAGCAGTTTCAACAAACCATGTTTGATAACTCGTATTTAATAGCCCTTGATTATCTGCAACAATTACAAATACCACTTACCGACTTGCAGAAGTCGTTTTTATACCAATTAATGGCACGGAATGCACGTGCTTCTAGCCCTCAAGCATTGCGGGATTGGGCTGCGTTTTGTATCCATTTTTATCAACTTTTCCAACAGCACCAACAGCTATTGCCCTCATTACGGCAATTATTGTATCGAAAGTGGGCAATGATTTGCCTAAACTGCGGATTGAAAAAAAGAAAAATCTATCCAATTTTCTTAACCCAAACGCCCACATGGTGGCAATTGACAGCAAAACACCATTTAGCTTTTATAAAAGGTTGTCTTTTTAATCAATAATAGCAATGGAAGCAGGTGTATCCATCATTATTTGTACGTACAATAGGGCTACCATTTTGCAACATTGCCTACAAGCTTTGTTACAACAAACGGCGCTACCTACCAATGTAGAAATCATTGTAGTAGATAATGCCTCTACCGATACTACAAAACACATCGTAGCTGCTTTTCAAAACAAGCCAATTACCGTACGCTATGTTTTGGAAACCGAGCAAGGTAGTAGTGCTGCACGAAACAAGGGGGTAGCAGTAAGCAAATACGATTGGGTATGTTTTATGGATGATGATGGAAAAGCGCATCCCAATTTTATAGAACGATTGCTTTATATAAAAAACAATTATGCGTTTGATGGCTTCGGTGGCATGTTTTTCCCTTGGTATCTTACACCAAAGCCCAAATGGCTTCCAAACCAATATGGCAGTATGCCCCAATTACTTCCCCAAGTGGGTGCTTTACATGGAAAAGCAACCGTAGCCGGTGGTATTTGCGCTTTTAACAAGCAAAAAATTACAGAAGCGGGTTTGTTTCCTACCGAGGTAGGCATGAAAGGCAACAAACAGGGCTATGCCGAGGAAGATGTGTTACAACTTAATTTACTTAAAAATGGCGGTGTCATTGGTTTTGATCCGCTTTGGAAAATGGATCACTTGGTTGCCCCTTACAAATACAAAGTTAGTTGGCATTTGCGCCGAGCGTTTGCAAAGGGTCGCGACTACCAACTTACCAAAATGCGCGAGCCATTACCTATTGGCAAGAGAATCCTTATTGTTGTTAAAACCCTATTGCAAATTCCTTATTTGATACTACGTTTTTTGCCTGCCTTAGTTTTTAAAAAAGGATATTATTGGCAAAACTATGTGCTACATGTAGGCAGCCATCCTTGTAAAATGGCTGGTAAATTATTGGCTTAATTAGCTTAAACCGTTACTCGCTACAATCATCATAGCCATGGTACAACCGCTTATTTCTATTATCATTCCATGTTACAATAGGTTAACGCACCTGCAAGTATTATTGCCTAAACTTTTAAGCGAAGTGCATACAAACGCTGAAATAATTGTAACGGACGACGGTTCTACCGATGCTACAGCAGCTTATGTGCAGCAATTTAAATCTGTCCAATACATTTACAACCCCAATAGCGGTGTTTCGGCAGCGCGTAATAAAGGCGCACAAATAGCCAAAGGCGAATATTTAATTTTTATAGATAGCGACGATTGGATGTTGGAAAAATGGTGGCAAGCTTACGAAACCTCTATTAACCATTATCCAAATGCCGTGGCACATTTTGCACAGTATACCGAACACGGTAAAATTAAAGGGCACAAAAGAGGGAAGCAATTTTTTGGAAATCTTGCCATATCGGTCATTCCCGGTTCGTATTGCATTTTAAAATCGGTCTTTAACGAAATTGGTGGATTTGATACCAACATGACCCATAGCGAAAATTGGGAACTCATGCTGCGTTTAACGCTTTTCATACGCCAACACACACTCAAAAGTGTGTTAATTAAACAAAGCGTTTTGCAGTACAATAGCACTTATAGTCGTGCCAAACTGGTTGCCAACAAGCACAATAAAATTGCCTCGTACAGTGCATTGTACCACAAACACCTACCCATTGGTATTTATCCAAAATCTACAGTAGCTTTTTTTGCCCATGTGGTAGCCATTAATTATGCTGGCATTCAAGATAGTAAACACATGCTTGTTTGGTTACTCAAAAGTGTTCGCTTACAACCTTTGGTTTTGAAATATTATTACAAGCCATTGGGCATTTACTGCAAACGCCGCCTAATTGCCTACCCCAATACCAAATAATTTTTATCAATACATTGTAATGAAAACACGTATTAGGAATTTCGTTAAAAAAACATTCCCCAAATGGTATTGGCAAAGATTGACCTACCAACAACTGATACGCAATCCAAAATCGTTCTTGCATACATCAGGGTGGTACCAAAGCTATGTACAACAGCAGCCACAAAAGGTAGATGGATCCATTATACCTTGGATGAACTATGCAATCATTGATTTTTTAGACGACCGACTACAAAATAATTTTTCGTTGTTTGAATACGGTAGCGGTGCTTCTACCCATTATTTTGCAAAGAAAGTAGCCCAAGTAGTTTCGGTAGAATATGATATGCATTGGTACAGTCAAGTAAAAGCGAAAATGCCCACGAATGTACAGCTACTGTATCGCGATTATTATGAAAACAACCAAGCTTATATTCATTCTATTACCGAAAGTGGACAGTTGTACCACCTAGTATTAATTGATGGCAGAGATAGATTGCAGTGCATGCAACAAGCAGCAAATTGCTTACACGAAAATGGGGTATTGATTTTAGACGATTCTGAACGCGAAAAATACGATGCTGCTTTTGCGGCCTCAGTACTTATGGGCTTTAAACACCTCACTTTTAGAGGCTTTAAGCCTTGCGGACTGCAAATGGTAGCCACCACCATTTTTTATAAAACCGATAACTGTTTAGGAATATAAATTCCCCCATGAACCATCCTTTTTTTTCTGTTATCATTCCCGTTTATAACCGCAGCAATATAGTGGTAACAGCTATTGCATCGGTGCTAAACCAAACCTACACCAATTTTGAATTGATTGTTGTTGACGACTTTTCTACCGATGACACCTTATTGTCCATATCGGCTTTACAACATCCGCAACTGCGCATTTTATCTAACCAACACCAAAAGGGCGCCTGTGGAGCGCGCAATACCGGCGTAGATGCCGCCAATGGTCAATGGATTGCCTTTCTGGATTCTGACGATTATTTCCATCCGAACAAATTAATGGTCATGCACGAAACCATTGGTAATCACCCTCAATACCAGGTTTTTTACTCCGCATTTACCAGAGATCATTTCAATACCCAAACCATCAAATTAGAATGTACGGGATTTTCCGGCAGCCATACAGCTATATTGCCTTTTAAAAATGTTGTTCGAGGTTTAAGTGTATTGGTTGTAGAAAAGCAACTGCTGCACTCCGTTGGCGGCCTAGACGAACACTTTTTAGCCCGTCAGGACATTGACTTGTATTACAGACTATCAAAGCATACCGACTTTTACTTTGTACCCACTCCACTGTTGCACATCACTATAGCCGAAAACAACCGCATTAGTTTGAATGAGCAAAAAAGGCTGCAAGGTTGGCTACAATTTTATCAAAAATATGCCGCTACTTTTTCGGCAAAGGCACATGTATATCAAGCCAAACGAATTGTACATTTTTGTTTAAAACAAAGGCGATACAAAGAAATAGCCCATTACACACTAATATATATTCATTTTAAAGTAAAGAATGTTTTTCAAAAAAATATCGTAAACAACCATTCATGACTTTAACCTACGCCGCGTTCATTATGACGTATGAGCGACCTCAAATAATTGTTCGTACTATAGAAATGCTATTGCAGCAAACCTGCCCACCCAAAAAAATAGTGGTGGTAGACAATAGCCATACATTGCTTACACAGCAGGCAATTGAGCAATTAAATTCATCCCAAATACAATATGTTAGAGTGGGGAAAAATATTGGACCGGCAGGTGCATCGGCAATTGGCTTACAAATGCTTGCGAGTGAGGGATATGATTGGATATATTGGGGAGACGACGATGACCCTCCGCAGTTTGCAAATACGATTGAAAGTTTGTTAAATACGGCACAAAACATACCAAACATAGGTATTATAGGCGCAGTAGGTCATGGTTTTAACAAACAAAAAGGAAGGGTAGTGCGTACGTCCGACAGCTTACTTTCTACCAACACCTACCTTGATGTGGATGTCATTGCCGGCAATATGTGTATGTTGGTAAATGCGGCGGTTGTTCAACAAAAAATACTACCCAACCCAGACTTTTTTTTGAACATGGAGGAATACGAATACTGCTTGAGGGTAAAAAATGCCGGCTTCAGAGTGGGTATCAATACAGCACAATGCTTGGCCTACCGGCTAAAAAACCATAAATATGGCCTGCCCGAACGCCCTCCCGCCACAACGCCTGCCAAGTCAGTGCTTTGGCGTAAATATTATTCTACCCGTAACCTTCTGTATTTGCTTGCTCATACGCAACCAAGCCGATTGGGTATGCTGCATGTTGGTATTAGAGCGGTGGTTAAAGCGGTGGTTGGTTTTAAAAAAGGATATGGCTATGGCTATCTAAATGCCCAAATGGAATTATTGGGCGTATGGCATGGTGTAACCAACAGAATGGGTCTGATTGTTTTACCCAATAACAAATATTCACTTTAAGAAATACCCTCTATGCACGTTATCATTACCGGTGGAGCCGGTTTTATTGGCAGCAATCTGGCTGAAAAAATGCTGACTATGGGCTACACCGTAACCATTGTAGATAATTTTGAACCGTTTTATCCTAAACACATCAAACTACAAAATATTGCTACTTTTTACAAGCATCCCAATTTGTATTTCAAAGAAATTGATATTTTAAATGTGGCCGACTTGTACACCCAACTTACACACACCTATGATGCCATCATACATTTGGCAGCAAAAGCAGGCGTAAGGGCTTCTATTCAAAATCCGGTGGGCTTTCAAGAAATCAATGTAAAAGGCACACAAAATTTGTTGGAGTTTGCCAAATTCAAACAAATAAACCAATTCATTTTTGCTTCATCAAGCAGTGTGTATGGCATTAATGACAAATTTCCTTGGTGCGAGGAAGATGCCGTTTTGCATCCGATTAGCCCGTATGCAAGTACCAAAGTATCGTGCGAGCTATTAGGCCATGTGTACAGCCATTTATACCGCATTCGCTTTATTGCACTGCGCTTTTTTACCGTATATGGCCCTAAACAACGCCCCGATTTGGCCATTCATGCTTTTAGTAAAAAAATAATACAACAACAGCCTATTCAATTATTTGGCAATGGCAGCACCGAAAGAGATTACACCTATGTTTCGGACATTGTAGACGGCATTTTAGCCTCCTTGCACTATCACAAATCTTGGTATGAAGTAATTAATTTGGGTAATTGTCATACCGTATCGCTCAGTACCATGTTGGCTACTTTGGAAAATACGCTTTGTCAAAAAGCCATAGTGGAGTACTTACCGGAACAACCGGGCGATGTACCCAAAACATTTGCCAATATTCAAAAAGCACAGCAATTACTAAACTATCAACCAAAAGTGGCATTTGAAGAGGGGATACAATTGTTCAAAAATTGGTTGCTACAAACTACAAGCGCCTAAAAAACATGCATATTGTATTGGTACTCGATTCGCTTGCCAACTCAGGTACCGAAAAAAGTACAGCCGAGCTAGCGGCATACTTCGCTAAAAAACATACTGTTACGGTAGTATATTTTTATCCCAATCATAGCTTGCTAACCACCTATCAGTTGGCAAATGCCAACGTAGTATTTCTACCCGACAACGGCATTATTCCCTTTGCTAAAGGTATTCGTTCGTTTTATAGGTATTGCTTACTCAACCAACCAAACGTAGTAATATCCTCGTTATTTAGGGCCAATCTCATTGCCCGATTGGTTTGCATGTATGCCAAAATTCCTTTGTTGGGTACATTTGTTAGTGATAGTTATCACCACTTACGAATACAATCGCTTTCAACAAAGCAGCGTTTGGGATTTTTGTTGACCAAAACTTTCGACCGTTGTACTGCCCACATTCCAAGCGCCTATATTGCAAATGCGCTGTGCATAGCCAATAGCAACGCACAACATTTGGGTATCACTAAGCAAAAAATACATGTGGTATACAGAGGACGTGATGCCAAAATGTTTGGTCCATGGCAGGCGCCGCTAGCAAGCAATGCTTTTATTTGGGTGGTAATTGGCAGACTAATTTCTACCAAAGGCTGCTTAGAAATTGTAACAGCTTTTACAGCATTGCATAAGCATTATCCTAACATGCAACTGCATTTTTATGGTGATGGAAATTTAAAAACGCATTTACAAGAAAAAATAGACGCTTTACAATTACAACAATCCGTTTATATCCATGGCAATATTTCAATGGCCTGGCAAAAAATATATGAAGCACATGCCTTTGTTTTTGCTTCGTGGTACGAAGGTTTTAGTGGTGCATTGGTAGAAGCTATGCTCACTGGTGTACCGATTGTGGCATCGAACATTCCGATGAATTTGGAAGCAGTAACCCACAATACAACAGCTCGCATTTTTCAAGTACAAAATGTCACCGATTTGCAGACCCAAATGCTGTGGATTTTTCAAAACTATTCGCAAGCACAATTACTAGGACAACAAGCGCGCAAGGAAGCATTGGCAAGGTTTGATATGCAACAAATTGGTGCCAACTATTTGCAAATTGTAGAGCAATACTGCCGTTAAAATACCCCAAAATATGCGCATTTTATTTTTAGACACTACCCCTATACGCCGAGGCGCACAAGTATTTGTAGCCGACTTGGCCAATCACTTACAAGAGGAAAGCTATTTTGTAAAAAGAGTGTACTTATACCAACACAAAGGAAACGGAACCTTGCAAACCGGTCCTTTCGATACCGTTTTAGATGGCAATCCCAACCATTTTTGCGAAAAAATACCCTCCATACATCCGGTTGTATTATACCGTTTGGTGCAAACCATTCGTACTTTCCAACCGCACATTATTTTGTGCAATGGCTCTCGTACTTTAAAATATGCAGCTGCCGCAAAATGCTTTGTTTGGGATGCAACCTTTGTATACCGCATTATTGACAGTGCCAACTTTTGGAATACCAAAACATTGAAACAGTGGTATTATCGTAATATGGTTTTACCCTTTTTTTCAGGTGCTGTTGGTGTAAGCAGAGCTTCCCTAAACGATATGGTACAACTATATCATTTTACTAAACCAACAACTGTAATTCCGCGCGCTATTAATACACATGCTTTTGATGCTACCGGCAATACATTACAGTGTAGAGAAACTTTAGGAGCCACTCCACAATCACCTATCATATTGTTTTTGGGCAATTTAACCGCACAAAAACGCCCCGATCGATTTTTACAGATTGTAAAAAAAATACAACTACAAATACCCGAAATACAAGCATGGTTAGTGGGTGATGGTCCTTTGCGTACCGAAACAGAAGAGCAGGCAAAAAATATAGGATTACAACAAAATGTTCGCTTTTGGGGCTACCAAACACAGGTTGCTAGCTTTATTGCCGCATCAAATGTGTTGGTTTTGTGTAGCGATACAGAAGGAATGCCCGGTGTAGTATTAGAAGCCGCATACCTAGGCGTTCCTACTGTAAGCGCTAATGTAGGAGGTATAGCCGAATGCTTAGACGACGGAATAAGTGGCTATATTGTAACCAAAGACGCTATAGACTTATATGTAGAAAAAATTATTTTTTTAATAAAAAATGAACCAGTTTGTCATCAATTGGGCCAAGCTGCAAAAAAGAAAGTAAACAATTTTACCATAGATATAGTCGCTCAAAAATATTTGGATTTTTTTCAACAATTAAGAAAATAGAATGCATTGCAATTCCAATTTATTTTAATCAAACCTCAGATTTATTTTAAGCATAACAATTACTTGTAGCATAATTCTAACGATACCATACCGGTATTTAATATATATTTATATTTAAAATACAATTGGCTGATTTCAATAAATAACTACACAACTACTTGCAATTCAAGCTTGCCTGCTTAAACCTATCTTTCACACTTTAGTTGCTTAAAAAACATACAGATGCTCTCTAAATTATAGAATGATTCATGCAAGTACTTCATTTAATCAAATCATTGGGAAGGGGTGGCGCCGAAATGCTATTGCAAGAAACGCTGAAAGTACACAACCAACAAGCTTTTACTTTTCATTATGCCTATTTTCTACCCTGGAAAAACCAACTAGTATCTGGTTTACAAGCAAATGGAGGAAGGGTTGTTAATTTTAAAGCAGGTAATCAATTGGCAATGTTGCTGCAAGTGCCTAGGATAGTTCATTATGTAAAAAATAATAATATACAAATTATTCATTGCCACTTACCTTGGGCGGGTTTTATTGGTCGTTTGGTGGGTTGCTTTGTTGCTATTCCAATTATATATACCGAACACAACAAGCAGGAGCGCTATCATTGGCTTACAGCTTGGCTCAATAAGCTGAGTTTTAATTGGCAACATTGCGTGGTGGCCGTGTCAAATAGTGTTGCAACATCTATACAGCAACATATACCACTTCGTATACCAATACAAACAATAGCCAATGGGGTAGCAACCACGAACTTTGTAAAAAATGAAGCAGACAAAATACATATCTACCATCGACTAGGCATACCGGCTCATGCAATAGTAGTAGGTACGGTATCGGTATTTAGAACCCAAAAAAGACTGGTTGAATGGGTACAAATTTTTGCCCAAGTGGCGCAAAACTATCCACATTTACATGCTATTGTAGTGGGAGATGGTCCCTGCAAATCAGCAATTGAGGCTGCTATTAAGGCTGCTAACATGCAAAACAACATACACTTGGTAGGCTTACAAACACAGGTAAAGCCTTATTTATCGTCTATCGACATTTTCATGATGACTTCGGCATTTGAAGGTTTACCTATCGCATTGTTAGAAGCGATGAGTATGGGTTGTGCTATCATTGCTACAGACGCAGGAGGTATACCTGAAGTAGTGCAGCACGAAATCGATGGATTATTGGTACCCGTTCATAATTGCTTTTCACTTGTGCCCATACTTGAGCAATTGGTGCGGCATCCGGAACAAATTGCTCATTGGGGTTTCCAAGCGCGCAAAAGAGTTCGCCAGCAATTCGATATTGCTACTACCACGCAACAGTTGGAAGCACTCTACCAATCGCTAGTGTAAACCCCGTTTATATATATCCACATTTCCTATGAACGACTTTAAAATTCTTGCTGCAACACCGGAACATACGGAAGGTATTGTTGCATTATTACAGAGTAGCTTGGGCGAAAGTAGCACGCCCAAATCGCTTGCCTATTGGCAATGGAAGCACGAACAAAACGTATTTGGAAAATCATATACATTTGTAGCCATACAAAACAATACAATTGTGGGTGTTCGTGCACTGATGCAATGGCAGTGGACAAAAGGAACAGAACAACTCAAAACGGTTCGGGCGGTGGATACTGCTACCCATCCGGCATATCAAGGTAAAGGCATTTTTAAAGCATTAACATTACATGCCATGCATTATTGTAGCAACCAAAATATACAGTTGGTTTATAATACTCCCAATCAAAAAAGCATGCCGGGTTATTTAAAAATGGGGTGGCAAAAGGCCAATACCTTACCTGTAAACATTAAGTGGCCATTTACCAAACCGGCACTATACGAACCACAAAAAGTGCTCAATTTATTGCATGATTATGCATTTGGCCTACAAATGCCTCAATTTAAATTTCACCAAAACAATACAACCGACCCTATTGGCTGGCATACGGCACTCAGCTTACCCTATTTACAATGGCGATTTGCCAATTGCCCGGTAGTACCTTACGGTTTATTGGCGCAAAACGGATTGTTTGGCTTTGTTTTTTCCATTAAACCCCGCCAATTGTGGCAAGAGTTGCGGATTTGTACTGCTTGGTGCTTACCAGGGGCAGAACACTTGGCGCAAAAGGCATTGTACAAACTTTGCACACAAGTGCGGCCAGCCTTTGTTAGCTTTGCTCAATCGGTATATACACCGCCCATGAACCAATTAATACCGGGCATTGGCGTTCCGTTTATTAAAGGGCCGCAAGTAACCCTCAAATCATTATCGGCCAATATTCCGGACGGATGGAGCAACTATACACTTTGGCAGCCTAGCTTGGGCGATATGGAACTGTTTTAAATTTTTTGCTAAATGGATGTTGTAGCAGTATTGTTGTTGATTGTGTTAGCCAATTGGTTATTTATTACCTATATAACCAATCGTTTTTTGATGAATAAAACCGCTTACTTATGGTGGCTTTTTGCTATACACAGTTTAATGACAGCAGCATATATGATATATGTTGCCTATTCAGCTAGCGATTCTGTTGCTTATTATAACAAAACTTCCAATGATGAAAATTGGTTTGCATTGTGGGAAAGCGGCACCGCATTTATTCATTTTGTTGCTTGGCCATTTATCCACTTTGCAGATTTATCGTACTATGCCACCATGCTCTGTTTTTCATTTATGGGCTATGTAGGCATTGTTCTTTTTTATATTGCAACCAGCGAAAACATACAGTTACCGACTGTTTGGAACAAACTTTCTTTAGTTGAAATAGTGTATTTATTACCCAATTTGCATTTTTGGTCTGCATCGTTAGGCAAAGGAAGTGTTATACTAGCCGGTTTGTCGTTGTGTACTTTTGGATTAAGTCGTTTTGATCGTCGTCCTTTTCTTTTATTACTTGGTGCCATTATTGTATATATGGTGCGGCCTCATATTTTGTTTACCTTACTATTAAGCATTATGGTGGGTGTACTGATAACTAGTGACGGTATCAGTTTTTATTTGCGCATGCTTGTTTTCTTTATTGCGGCCATAGCGTTTTGGTACATTAACGATACCGTTTTGCAGTTTGCAGACATGGACAGTTTAAATGTTTTCAATGCCGATTCGCTTAATCATCGAGCGCAAGAATTGGGTAAGGCTTCTAGTGGTGTTAACATTAGCGAATACAACTTATTTGCCAAGTTGTTTACTTTTTGGTTTCGCCCTTTGTTTGTTGATAGTGGTGGTATTGTAGGTGTTTTTGCATCGGTAGAAAATGTGCTTTATGTAGGCATGTTTTTATTTATTATCAAGCAAATGTGGGTTGCTGCTTCTGTCATCAATGGTTGGTTTAAAATACTATTGATTTTCTTTTTGCTAGGTTCTTTCATCCTAGCGCAAGTGTCCGGCAATTTGGGTATAGCCATGCGTCAAAAAGCACAAATGATGCCATTCTTTTTTATTGTATTTTGTAAAATGGCTACCTATTTACCTTCATCCTCGACAAGAAATTAGAAATTTATTTAACTGAATAAGTGTTATCATTTCAAATTTTCTATGCATTCAAACAAAGGTATTTTTTGTATTTCGCTCGATTTTGAGCTGCATTGGGGCTGTTTTGAAACCAATAGATTACAAACCGCGGCAGAACAAACCTATTTTGCAAATACTAGGGCTACAATACCCAAAATGCTTCAAATTTTCCAAGAATACCATCTACATGTTACCTGGGCTACTGTTGGTATGCTTTTTTTACAAAACGAGTTTGAATGGCACCAACAATTGCCATCATTGCTACCAACCTACACCAACAATGCAGTGAATGCATATCATTGGATACAAAAAAATGGATTTATACAACAAGATGGTCGATTTCATTTTGCCCCCAATATTATTCAACAAATACAAGCAACTCCGCATCAGGAAATTGGCACCCACACCTACTCGCATTATTATTGCCTTGAGGATGGACAAACGGCTAATCAATTTGCTGCCGATTTGCAAAAAGCCATCGATATAGGCAAGTCGGCGGGTGTATCAATAAGAAGTTTGGTATTTCCTCGTAACCAAATCAATCCGCATTACTTGCCTATTTGTAAACAACTAGGCATTACCGCAGTTCGTAGCAATCCCCAACAATGGTTTTGGAAAGCCAATAACAAAGCACCACTAATACAAAAAATAGCGCGTACAGCAGATGCGTATTTATCTATTGGTAATCAACTAGTTACCATTGCCGCTTTACGCCAACAAACCTATCCTTTGCAATTACCGGCTAGCAGACTTTACCGTCCTTGGCAACCCCAACAAAGCATTGGCAATTATCTAAAAATGCAACGCATACTGACAGAAATGACGCATGCTGCAGAACAAGGTAAATATTACCACTTATGGTGGCACCCACACAATTTTGGCAATCATCCACATGCTTGCTTGAATGAGCTGAAGCAAATAGCCATTCACTATTCGATGCTGAAAGAAAAATATGGTTTTCAAAGCCTCAACATGGGCGAAATTACACAAGCCATTCAAAATGGATAAGCCTACCGTGCCTACAAAATTGGTACGTATTACCACCGTACCTATGTCGCTAAGGCTATTGCTTAAAGGGCAAATGCGGTATATGGCGCAACAAGGTTTAGACGTTACCATGATTAGCAGTGATGGAAAAGAGGTGCCGGAACTAGTGGAACAGGAGCAATGCAAACACATGGCTATTCCTTTTACACGCACTATTAGTCCGCTGCAAGATCTGTATTGCTTGCTGAAGTTGATGGTATTTTTTGCTCGCTATAAGCCCCACATTGTGCATACGCATACCCCTAAAGCAGGTTTATTGGGTATGTTGGCGGGCAAACTAACAAGCGTACCTATTAGGCTGCACACAATTGCCGGCTTACCTTGGATGGAAAGCCATGGAGCAAAAAAATGGTTGCTCAAACAAATGGAAAAACTAACTGCTTGGGGAGCACAACAAGTATATCCTAATTCTTTAGCCTTACTTCAATTTCTGCAAAGGGAAGGTATTGCCACCAACAAATTGGCTATAATGGGCAATGGTTCTAGCAATGGCATTGATTGCACCTATTTTTCCAAAACCGAGCAATTAATTTACCAAGGCAACCAATTACGCTTACAAAACAACACCCCTAAAAATGGTTGGGTTTGGATATTTGTTGGCCGATTGGTAAAAGACAAAGGCATAGAAGAATTGGTAGCTGCATTTTTACAAATACAACAGCAATATTCCAACGATCAATTGTGGCTTTTGGGAGCAACGGAGCCAATGCTGGATCCACTGAGTAAAACGTGCCAAGAACACATACATAGAAATATAAATATTATTCCATTTGGTTTTGTTAAAGATATAAGACCGCATTTAGCAGCTGCGGAGGTTTTGTGCTTTCCAAGTTACAGAGAAGGCTTTCCGAATGTGCCAATGCAGGCCGCCGCGATGGAATGCACTTTGCTGTTATCAAACATCAACGGTTGTAACGAACTAGTACAGCACTTACAAAATGGCTTGCTTGTTCAACCCAAATCTACTGCGGATTTGGTAGAAAAAATGTTGTTTATACGTACCAACCCCATACTCGCTGCACAATTACGCCAAAATGCTTTGCAAAATATTACTACCCACTATGCCCAAAGCAACCTATGGCAATTGTGGCATCAGGAATATGTAAAAAGAATGCATTTAATTCATTCATAACATGACTTACCAACTCCATATAAAAAGGCTCATCGACCTTACTTTGGCATTAACACTATTTGCTATTGTATGGCCCATATTACTGTTGATAATACTTGTTTTATTTCTTACAAAACATCACTCCATTTTCTTCAAACAACAGCGTGTAGGTTATGGCAACACCGTATTTACCATATATAAGTTTTGCACAATGAACTATAAAAAAGATCATTGTGGCAACCTATTACCCGATGCAAACCGGCTCACAGTTACCGGTAGATGGTTGCGTAAAACTTCGTTAGACGAATTGCCCCAACTTTGGAACATTGTAAAAGGCGAAATGAGTTTTGTGGGTCCACGCCCTTTATTAGTGGAATATATATCCTTGTATACACCCGAACAAGCTGCCCGACATTTGGTACGCCCGGGAATAAGCGGTTGGGCACAAGTTAACGGACGCAATGCCATTACTTGGACGCAAAAATTTACTTTCGATACTTGGTATGTAGCCAATTGTTCCCTTAAGCTAGATATGTATATTATATGGCTTACTATTGGCAAGGTATTTTCCTTGAGCAATGTGCAACAACCCGGGCATGCTACTACCGAAAAATTTAATGGATTCAATTAAAGTACAATAATTATGCAGCAAATTGCAATTGTAGGAGCCGGAGGCTTTGGAAGAGAAGTAAAATGGCTAATTGATGATATCAATCAACTACATCCTACATGGGAAGTGATTGGTTTTTTTGATGACGCTTTTCCTTCAAATCAAAAAATTGATTCCAAACTCCATCTTGGTTCATTGCAGCAATTAAATCAATGGCCGCAAGTACTAGCCGTAGTAGTTGCAATTGGCAATAGTGCCATTAAAAAGCAAATAATTCAGCAAATAACCAATCAAAATATATACTTTCCCGTATTGCAACATCCACGCGCTATTGTTGGCAAGCAGCAAGTATCAATTGGCGAAGGCAGTATTATTTGTGCCAATGCCATTGTTACTACCGACATCATTATTGGCAACCATGTAGCTTTAGGGGTAGCAAGTACGGTGGGACACGATTGTACAATTCATGATTTTGTATCAGTCATGCCTTCGGCCAATATTTCGGGCAACGTTACTATTGGCGAAGCAGCTTATATTGGCACGGGCGTAAACATCATTCAACAGCAAAACATCGGTGCCGAAGCAATTATTGGTGCAGGTGCGGTAGTGGTTACTACTATTCCGCCAAAATGTACGGCTGTGGGCGTGCCTGCCAAACCCATCAAATTTCATTAGTATACAAACGTGATTTCTTCGTTTCTAACTCACACAGCAACAGCTATCTATCTTCTATCCGCTCCCCACTATAGTATCCACTAGATTGTGTAAACAGTCCTTTCGTTTCCAATCGTACATCTATAGCTTTACAATTGCGTAACAATTCTGTTACAATTACATAACCCCGGTTTTTTCCTTAATCTATTTAGCCAACGCACCTTTACCGCTGCAATTATCAACCCCTACTATTAGGAACTACTGCTAACTTAAACAACTTTTTTTGGAACAAATTTGGTTATCGCCACCACATATGGGAGGCGAAGAGGCAACAAATGTGGCGGAAGCATTTACCAGCAATTGGATAGCTCCTGTAGGCCCGCATATACACGCTTTTGAACGACAAATAGCCCAATATGTAGGTACGGAAGGCTGTGTAGCGGTAAATTCGGGTACTGCTGCCATACATTTGGCATTGCAAGTACTAAATGTTCAGCCTAACGATGTAGTGCTGTGCCAAAGCTTTACGTTTGCAGCTACTGCTTTCCCAATTGTTTACTGTGAGGCGAAGCCCATTTTTATAGATAGCGAACCCGATACATGGAACATGGATCCTGTTTTGCTGAAACAATGTATTGAAGATTGTTTACAAAAAGGAACAAAGCCTAAAGCCATTATTGTTGTACACCTGTACGGCATGCCTGCCAAAATGCATGCCATAATGTCTATTGCAAATCAATACAATATACCCGTTATTGAAGATGCTGCCGAAGCCTTAGGTAGCCAATACGAAAACCATCAATGTGGAAGTTTAGGGAACATAGGCATTTTTAGTTTTAATGGCAATAAAATAATTACCACTAGCGGCGGTGGCGCATTGGTGAGTAATAACACCTATTGGTTGCAAAAAGCTGCCTATTTGGCCACACAAGCTAAAGATGCAACCCCTTTTTACCAACATCAAACCATTGGTTTTAACTATAAACTTAGCAATGTACTTGCGGGTATTGGATGCGGGCAAATGCAAGTGTTAAACGATAGAATTTACAGCAGAAGAAACATTTATCACCAATATCAAATGGCATTGGCCAATGACGAACGCATTACGTTTTTAAACGAACCGGCCAATTGCTATAGCAACCGATGGCTCACCACTATTTTGTTGCCATCGGCGGTAAGTGGTGCTAACGAAGCCATAAGAAAAACATTGGCTGCACAAAAAATTGAATGTAGGCTACTGTGGAAACCCCTTCACGAACAGCCGGTATTTCAATCTTATCAGCGCTATACCAATGGCGTAAGTAATCAACTATTTGAAAGAGGCCTCTGCTTACCTAGTGGCTCTAATTTATCCGAATCACAATTTAGCTATATCATTTATGCATTTAAAAAAGCGCTTGATGCCGTTTGCTAAGAGGTGGTACTTACGTCCCTCGGGTTTGGTAATATTGGCCGACCAATGCTTGATTATAGCAGGGTTGCTTACTTCGTTGTTTGTACATTTTAGAATATTAACCATCCGCATTTTTCCACTTACCACTATTTGCTATCGTACTTTATTGCAAGTAGCGCTTGCCTTAATAGCTTGGTGGGCTTTTGGCATCTATAAAAGAGTGATTCGGTTTTTTTATGGCGATGATTATTTAAATATCATTGGTATACTCATACTCGTGCACGGTGCAAGTTTTTCCTTAGGAATGTTTTTTCCTAAAAAGCATTTTTTACCATTAGAAATTTTCATTATCAGCTTTTGTATTTCTTGCTGCTACATTATTTGCAACAGACTACTAATCAGTTATTTGTATGTTTTTTTTAAACGCTCTCGTGGTAGTGACAACCAAAAAAGAGTATTCATATTTGGCACTGGCGATTTAGCAGTATTGCTCAAAAAAAATTTAGATGCACTTAGTAGCAATGAATATTTGTTGATTGGTTTTTTAGATGAAAATAAAAAAATGTCAGGTCGTTACTTGGAAGGACTAAAAGTATTCGATGCAGGAAAAAACTTGCGAAAAATATTGATAGACAATGCCATTACAGATATTATCATAACCGGAAATACTATTTCGGCTGCAAAAAAATCGGCCTTAATAGAAGAAACACTACAATTACAGATACGCATTGCTGAATTACAATCGGCAAAAGCACTATTCAACGATCAATTCAATATCAATCAATTAGCCACTTTAGATATTAATGATTTAATGAATAGGCAGCCTATTCAGTTGTATGACGAACATGTATCGGACTTAGTAAACCAAAAAACAATTTTGGTTACAGGAGCGGCGGGTTCTATTGGCAGTGAAATTGTACGCAAACTTTGCGAACACCATGCTGCTACCATTATTTGTGTAGACTTTGCAGAAAGTGCCTTATATAATTTGCAACAGCAACTTGTTAGTAAATTTTCGAGCAGTACACTCCATTTTATTGTTGCCGATGTTCGAAACGAGGTTTTTTTGTACGATTTGTATAAAAACTATCGCCCACAAATTGTGTACCATGCTGCTGCCTATAAGCATGTACCATTAATGGAAGCATTTCCTTGGCAGGCTATACAAACCAATATTGTAGCAACCTGGTATTTAACCAAACTAGCCCGACAATTTAATGTAGAAAAATTTGTGTTTATATCTACCGATAAAGCAGTAGAACCCTCTAGTGTAATGGGTGCTACTAAGCGCTTGGCAGAAATGATAGTACAATCGTATGCACAAAGAGGGGCCGATACCCAATTTGTAATTACGCGCTTTGGCAATGTTTTGGGTTCAAATGGTTCGGTGGTGCCTTTGTTTAAATCGCAAATAGAAAGAGGTGGACCTGTTACTGTTACACATCCTGATATGACACGTTATTTCATGACCATTCCGGAAGCCTGTCAGCTTGTTTTGGAAGCATCAGTAATGGCTAGCGGTGGTGAAATATTTGTGTTTGATATGGGTACTCCCGTCAAAATATTGGACTTGGCAAAAAACATGATTCGTTTAGCTGGCAGGGTACCTGAAAAGGACATTCACATTGTATTTACGGGTTTGCGTCCTGGCGAAAAAATGCACGAAACACTTTTTTCCAATAGTGCCAATATGCAAAAAACCTATCATTCTAAAATATTGATTGCCACAGAATTGCAAAGAAATAAAGAAGATGCCGAGCAAATTGTTTTTCAGCTTCAGCATGTACACAATTATCCTGATCCGGCTTTTATTCGCAAAAGACTCATGGACGTGTTGCATCACTTTGAACAAAAGCCTACGTACCAAAGGAACAACATTGCTACAGCGTGTTAATCACCAAACAATTACCTCATAAAACAACCTGCATGAATAAGTTTTTTCCTTTATTGCTCTTGTGTTTATTCGTTGGTTTCACAACCAACGCACAAGATGCGCGTTTTTCGCAAATTGGAAGTGCTCCACTTCAGCTCAATCCTGCACTGTGTGGCAGATTCGACGGGCAAATGCGGGCAAATATGCTGTTAAGTTGGCAAAAATCGGGAGCTGCTTATGTTCAACACCAACAATACAGTATTGATGGCTTTTTAGACTCCACCAATAATTTTGGACTTGCACCAAACAACAGTGCAACAAACGCCATTAAAAGTAATTGGGCGGGCGGCATACATTATTATCAATACGGTAACGATGTTTTGGGCTTTACTCAAAACACTTCGCCTTTAAAAGCCAATTTTTTATCTGTTACACTAGCCAAACATTTTTATCGAAACAATATTGCTCTTGGTATTGGTACACAAATTACGGCTGCACATGGACAACTGAACGAAAACAATACAAGCAAGCTAGATCCGGAAATTATTGGTGGAGGCTTTAGATACAGCGTAGCCGGTCAAGGAAGTAGAACAGGCACAAAAAATTACTTGGACATGAACGTAGGTGCGTATTTTGGAATGAAAAACGACCTATTCAGTTTTGAACTTGGTGGAGCTATTTATCATGTAGCAGCACCTAAAAACGATGTGTATGAGAAAGATAGCGATAGCAGAATGAGACGAAGAGTTACCTTTTATGCGGTAAACAGATTTAATCTGAATCAAAAATGGGCCTTGATTCAAAAAAATATCTACTGGAGTGAAGGCTTGTATTGGAACAGTAATGCTCAAAACGACAGTTCTAAAAATGTAACACTTTGGTCGGGCTTAGAATTTCACAAAATGCAACACCTAAGTAATTACTACGTAAATTTTAGCATTTATACGCGTTCTTTCAGCACATTAATGCCTTGTGTAATGGTACATGCAGGACCATCATTTTGCATTCAATACAGCTTTGAATTTCCTATTAATTCTACCAAATACAGGTCTTACACTGCCGACAGAACAGAACTCTCTATACGGTATCTTTTAAAGCAAAAAGGTACTAAAAATCAATCATTTAATCAATTTAATTACTGGTAAGCGTTAGCAATTAATTATGACAGTAGTACAATCGTCCAAATTTGCCACCTACCAAAATGTAGCTCATTTTTTACAAGCATACCAAAAACAGCTGCCTCAAAACAGCCGTTTGCATGTAGAAGCAAGCAATTACCTTGCGCATTTTAACGAAGTTTCCCATATTGTAAATACGCAAACAAAATACCATACGCTCTTTATTGCCGAACAGAAAAAAACGTTCGATAAAATGGTACTCACGATTGTTGGCATTTGCAAAGTAGCTTTTGTTTGGGCTAAAGACACACAACAATATACGCTTAAAGACATTTTCAATGTATCGCCCATATTGTTTAAAAAGAAAACGGCCAAAGAGGCTTTAGCCCATGTGCGGCATTTATATAATTTACTTTCTATTTACAAAGAAATTTTGATAGCCCAATATGGTATTCAACAAACACAATTAGATGATGCCTTACAATTAATGATTGATTTTGAAAGACTTATTAAACCAAACGACGATATTAAAAGTGGGCGTTTGCACTTAGTGCGTTTGTTTCAAATCATGGACGACCATATTGAAAATTTAACCTGCTTATTGCATGTAGTGCCTAACACTACGAACGCTAAAATAAACGCCCCATCGACAGAAGAAACAATAACATGTCCCTTCCCTCCTACCTTACTCCACGCTTACCAACTTGCCTTACAGCCGGTTGTAATTGGCAAAATAACGGGTATCCGAGTTGGTTTTAGCGACTCGATTACCCAACTTCCTTTAGAGAATGCCTGCATTAACATTCCCCACATTAAAAAACAAGCTTGTAGTAATACCAATGGCATTGCTGAAATCATTAAAATGCAATTTGGAACTTACGAAATTGAGTTTAGTGCAAGCGGATACATTACCAAAAAAATATGCTTAAAAATTGAACGTGGAAAGTTATTGGAACTAGCGATAACACTTGATAAGCAATTATTGTAATTTAAATTGTTATCATTTATACCATACCTAAAGCATCCTGTCTTTATTTAAGCAATAGGAAGTAAACATTTTTCTTATCTTCAATTAACAGAAGAATACAAGTGCTTCTAATTTCGAATTAAGCTGAAGTTTTCTTTTTTGAAATCAAATTGGCACAATCCATATGTATTTTTATATAATCATACGGAATCTATTTTTTTCCAACCAATCCTTGTAAGGGAACAAACATACTGTTACAGGGTGACGCAACCGGATGATTTGCCGTAAAGTTGAACCCTAACATAGCTGCAAAAGTAGCTGCGAGTTGTTTTTGGTACACCATACCGGGTGTCTTTAATTCGCCTGAAGGTGGTGTATCGGGACCAATAACTGCTACCCAAATTTGGTTTGACTCGGGTATATCTTCTCCATGATCCACCCAATTTTGTTTTTTGATATCGCCTCTGCCATGATCGGCAGTAATGATTAAAGTGGTTTTATCTTTATAAGTTGGGTGCTGTTGCAAATAGGCCCACAAATCGGCCAACATTTTATCTTGTGCATGAGCACTGCGCAAATATTGGTCGTACATACCTTGGTGAGCAAAATCGTCTGTTTCATCAAAGGAAATATACATTACTTTGGGTGTGTACGACTTTAAGTATTCCCTAGCTAGCATGTAAGTAAGTATATCGGGGCGCACATCTAATGGCTTGGCTGTTAAGTTTTGCATATCGTTGATCAATTGCAAATGGCTGTTTTTTAAATAAACAGTATCCTCATGAGCATTGATATATAAATTGCTACGCCATTTATTTAATATATAAGGCATCACTTCCCAAGTTGCAAAAACGGCTACCTTGCCTTGATAGCTAGGCTGTTGATTGATAAATTCTAAAACATTTTGATTTTGATTTTTGATGGTATCGTTACTTTTTACCATTATATCCGGATAACCGGTAAAAATTTCATTGTAGCCGGGGTACGAAAAATTGTACTTATTAGCAATATTAACAAAATTGCCATACTTTCTATTACCATATAATTGACCTTGTTGCGCCACTACATTCCACAAAAAAGGGAATAATTTTTTTCGGCGCTCAAGCGATTGGTTATGCCAAAACATTTCTTTTACAGCCCCGATATTTTTGGTAAATTGTTTGTTGTGAATCAACGCTTTATCGGCACCGCCAAATACCTCCTGCCAACGCATTCCATCTAACGTAACGATAATTAAGTTTTCTGTTTTTTGTTGTGCGGCTATAGTGTTGAAAATAAAACAGCTTGTTAGCACTAAAACAAACGAGATGAGTGGCTTCATGTAACTTCAAGTTGTACTTGTGGAGTACAAAATTGAGTAATTGTGTTTGGGTACATACTACTTTTACAATAGTTAATGTACTAATAACAAAAGCATCATCAACAAATAACAATGCTGCGATTGTAGTAACGGCAAAATTGATATGTTGGCGTGCGGGAATATATGGGCAGCCTTAAGCATTACAATGGGAGTAGGAAAAAGGAATCGCTAAATTGACTAGGTTTTAAAAACAATAGGCTGCCTCTTAATTGGGCAGCCTATTGTTTTTATAAATTGAAATAAAACGAACTGTAAATTAGTAGCCATTATTTTGAGTTAACACACCGGTAGAGGCATCTATTTCTCTTTGAGGAATAGGCATTACCAAGCGGTCGGCATCCCATGAACGCGCGCCAACATTTAAACGCAAGCGTTTTATGTCGTGTATGCGTACACCCTCGTAAGCTAGTTCAATATATCTTTCTTTCAATATATCTTCTAACGTAGGGTTGATAGGTGGTATGGAATTGGTACGCAATTCGTTAGCTATTGTATACAAGTCGTCGGCCGGTACCGCACCTACAGTAGAGTTTAAGCGAATATTGCATTCTGCTCTTGTTAAGTACATTTCGGCAATACGAACAATGGGTAAATTTTGGGAGAACGATTTCCATTTAGCGCAATAAGTACCTGGTCTTCCCGATCTACCTTGGTAATACCACTCATCAATGCGTAAATCACCGGCCTGATATACTGTTGAAGGGAAGTTGGCTGGCACACGTGCATCGCCTCTACCTACACCACTTATACTTGCATAAAAGGTAGCCATACCATCATTGGTTTGCCCGGCATTGTTCTGCTCGTTTTGCTGTATTTCAAAAATGCTTTCTTTGGTATTTTTATTGCTAAAAACAGCCATAACAGCGGCATTCATACCATAAAAACCACTTTCTATTACTTCATTTGCAGCAGCTAAAGCTTCTGCATAATTACCTGATTGTAGGTACACGCGCGATAAAAAGGCCAATGCAGTATATTTGGTTGCTCTAGTGCCATTTTCTTCAGGCAGCTTGTTTATCGCAGCCTTTAAATCGGTAATTACAGCGTCATAAACTTGCGATACGGTAGCACGGGGCACTTTTTTGGAAGCTTCCGCTTCGGTGGTATTGGCCGTTTTACTAATCACCACGCCCGGTTGGCTGTTATCGGCTGTAGCTCCATAAGGCAGTGCAAATAACCGTACCAATTCAAAATGCATGATGCCTCTCACAAACAAAGCTTCTCCTTCTAACTGTGCTTGCAAATCGGTATCTTTTACTTTACTTAGGTTGGCTATTACAATGTTGGCAGTGTTGATAGCACGATAAGCAGCAATCCAAGTACGGCTAGCTTCGGCATTGTCACGAGTCATTGTTTTACCATATACCTGACGTGGCCCAGTAAAAGTACCTTGCCAAGTTAAATATCTATCGGCAGAAGTACTTGTTGCTGCACTATTTGAAGCCAACAAATCGGGTAACAATAACAAATTGGTACCATACAAAGCTCCACCGCCCAAAATAGAATAACAACCAATCATAGCAGCATCAACATCTTGATCCGATTCAAATGCAGTTCCTGCATCGATACTTTGTTGCGGCTTTAAATCAAGAAGGGTTTTAGAACAACCCGAAAAGACTAACCAAGCGGCTATTAAAAAAGAATATTTTAATATATTTTTCATAATAAATTAATTTTAAATTATAACCCAATGTTTATACCAAATGAAATTGTTCTTGCTTGAGGTGGCGTGTAGAAGTCGTGACCCAAATTGATGGTACCGGTGTAAGTAGTATTTACTTCCGGATCGTAACCAGTGTATTTGGTAAACGTGAATAGATTTTGTGCTGCTACATACACCCGTACACTCTCAAACTTCAAGTGTTGTAGGTATTTTTTGGGTACACTATAGCCTAAATTAACACTTTTAACCCTAAAGTAGCTACCATCCTGTACCCAACGGCTGCTTTTATTTGCACCATTTCCATCGTATAATCTTGGTTGTGGGATAGAAGTAATATCACCCGGTTTTTTCCAATAGTTCATTTGATCTACTGTTTGGTTATCAAAATAATCACCATTTACACTTTGAAAAAATCCAGCAATATTGTATACATCACCACCACTTACGAACTGACATTGGATATCTAAATCAAAATTTTTGTACGAAAACTTGTTGTTCCATCCACCATAATAATCAGGATTGGGATTTCCTAAAACGGTATCAATGGCAGAACCATAATCATTGGTGGTTTTGCCACCGGCAGCCAAATACAAGGCATCACCGTTTGCAGCATCTACACCCATGTATTTACGACCATAGAATTGTCCGAAAGGCGCACCTACTGCTAAACGACCTAATGTTCTAGAACCGGGAGGGAATGGACTTACCAAACGCGTAACTTCATTTTTGTAGGTAGAAACGTTTACAGAACTAGTCCATTTGAAGTTTTTGGTTTGAATAATATTGAAGTTCAATACCAATTCATAACCGGTGTTCTTCATATCGCCAATATTTTTGGTTACAGAAGTAAAGCCATTGGTTGCTTGTATTGGTGCATTCAACAACAAATCTTGCGTTTTTTTGGTAAAGAAATCTACTTCACCGGTAATGCGATTGTTGAAGAAACCGAAGTCGATACCAGCATCAAATTGTTTGGTACTTTCCCAACTTAAATTGGGAATACCTACTTGCGAAGTTACTAAACCGGCTAAGTTGGCATAAGCTTGGCTTGTGTATAACGACAAAGAAGCAAAATTGCCAATTTCAGCGTTACCTGTTTTACCGTAACTAGAACGGAGTTTTAAAGAACTAATTATGTTAGAATTTTTCAACCAACTTTCTTCGCTCACTATCCAGCCGGCGCTTACAGCAGGAAAAGCACCAAAGCGATTGTCTTTACCAAAACGAGAACTTCCGTCCACACGGTAACTTACGCCCAAAATATATCTGTCTTTAAATTTGTAGTTAGCTCTTCCTAAGTACGAAATGAACGAGTATAACGACTCCGTACCTGAACCCTCTGAAATAATAGCTGCGTTAGCTATTCTAGTAAACTTATCGCTTGCAAAGGCTCTACCACCCACGCTAGCACCATTTAAAACGCCTTTTTGATACTCAATACCGCCTAACACATCAAAACTGTGATTCAAATTCACTTTTTTGTTCCAAGCAAGGGTTGTAGTAGAAGTTAATATACTATTGGTTACTTGGTTTTCGAAACTATAGCCTGTTGGTGCACCATCTTGTGTTCTTCTGCCCAAATATTGACTTTCACGCAAATAGTAAAAATCGATACCTGTTTGGTTGCGCAACTTTAACGAAGGAGTAATTGCCCACTCACCAAAAGCACTACTTATGGTTCTGTAAACTTTATTCAAGTTGCGGTTATTGCCTTCTAACTCAATTAAATTGTTGTAATACAAGGTATTTTGATTATTCAATCCATCAGCATCTAACAAGGCATGTAATGGAGGTAACGCATTTAATTGAATTGGATTAGAAAATGCGTTATCGCTTGGTACTCTGAAGTTATTGGTTTGGTTTAAAGATAAATTGGCACCTACACGTATTTTTTTACTAATAGCATGTTCCACATTTAAACGTCCTGTTGCTCTGTTTAACCGATTTCCAATGATAATACCTTTTTGGTCGTTCCAACTAGCACTTAACAAAAATTTTGTTTTGCTATCGCCACCACTTACAGATACATTGTATTGCGCAATACTTCCTTTTTGAAAAGCTTTGTCGGACCAATTGACATCGTTCGTACTAGCCCAATCGTCGGTACCTGTGTTGTCAATGAATTCATCCTCGGCTACTAAACCTACATTTTCTGCTGCTACTGTAAATAACTCGCGGTACTGTGCTGCATTTAAAAACTTAGCTTTTCTAGTAGGTCGGCTAGTACCTCCAAAATAACCAATACTTACTTTAGATTTACCGGCCTTACCACTTTTAGTAGTTACCAACAACACACCGTTGCTAGCTCTACTACCATAAATAGCACTAGCTGCTGCATCTTTTAATACTTCAATACTTTCTATATCGTCAGGATTGATAGAAGCTAATGGATTATCGGGCTCAGTAGCACTACCTAACGATTCGCTAACAACTGGTATTCCATCTATTACTACAAATGGCTGTTGGTTAGCCGAAATGGAAGAAATACCGCGTACACGAATATTTAATCCTTGACCAAGTTTACCGCTACCGGAGTTGATAAACACACCCGCTGCACGGCCTTGTAAAGCTTGTTCGAAAGAAGGCAATGGTAAATTGGCAAACTCCTTACTTGATACACGGGCCACAGAGGTAGTTACATCTTTTTTTGATTTGGTACCGTATCCTACTACTACAACTTCGCTCAAAGCATCCAAATCGGTATTGAGCTTTACCATTAAATTATTGGCGGCTTTTAGTTGTACGGTTTCGTAACCTACCGACGAAATTGTTAGTATTGCGCCTGTTTTTACTTTGATAATAAAAGAACCATCGTCGTTGGCACTAACACCATTTCGAGTTCCTTTTTCTAAAACTGATGCCCCCGACAGCGTGGCACCTTTGGTATCTGTAACCTTTCCGGTTACAGTAATGGTTTGTGCAAATGCCGATATGGTAAAAAATACCAAGGCACAAACACCTAAATAAATTTTCTTTCTCATGTTCAATAGTTTTAGTGGTAAATGCAAATTAGTGAAAAAAAGCAGAAGAAATTTAACATTTTGGTAAAAAAAGACGACTGAAAAATAAAAAAAAGCAAAAACATACGAATAAATATAAAATGCATATGCAATTACATAAAAGAAGAGATAAAAATATTGTGTTCGCTCTATATAGATTACAAATAAATAAACATAAATTAATATTAAAATAAAAATAGGTTGCCTCACAATTATGAGACAACCTATTTTATTATACCTAAACTATTTAGGGTTTGCAACAGCAGCACTTCCACTAGCAGGTGCATTTAAATCCAACTCGTTTTGTGGAACATCCCAATAATCCATGTAACTATAATTCATTAAACAAGGAACGGCTTGTGCTGGGGTTCCATCCCCTAAAGCATCTTTTGGCACATAAACTATCCCCCCTTGACGGCCTCCCCCCGATGATACTGGAGAAATAACTCCCCAACGTCTTGCATCATAAAAAGCAACTCCTTTTAAGAACAAACCTACCCTACGCTCTCTTCGTAACTCTTCTTTAGCATCTGCTAATGATAAACCTTTACCCACAGTAGCCGGTAATGAAGCACCTTGAAAAGTTCTAACAGCATCTATATATGACAACCCTGCTTCTAGCTGGTTTGTATAAATTAAAGCTTCAGCTAACATTAAGGCATTCTCTTCGTATGTACATGCTATTGGTGATAGTCCTTTATTTGCAGAACCTGTTGCATATAATCCACCATCTTCAATTGGCTTTGCTGCCCATCTTGTTCCAAATTGATAGCCCCTACTTCTAATATTTGCAAAAGCACTTAAATCATAAGTTGGATCTACATTTGGGGGTGCAGGTAATTGCAGTATTCCACGAGCAAATCTGTCGTCCCCAGTTTTAAACTCTTGAACTAATCTTTCGCTTACAAATGTCCATTGTGTATTGGGACCAGTAAACGCAAAAGGATGCATCCAAGAATTACTTAAATCATTATTACCGTCAGCTGTCATTCCAAAATTAAAAATATTATCTGTTGCTTTTATTCCATCATTGCAAAGTGTAACAATCGTGCTCCAATCTGTAGGAGTCATCGATGTAACTTTTTTATTCGCCAACAAGTTTCTCGCTTTATATGTATTTATTTGGCGTTTCCACATTTCAGGTGTAACAACTTTCTTGTTATCATTAAAAGACAACACCAAGGACTCCATTAGAACATCATAATCTTTACCCGTACCAATGCTTGCGGGATTTATTTTATTTAATGCAGCAACACAATTGTCAAATTGTTTATTTGCCTCTACAATAATAGCATCATGGTTAACAAAATTAGCATTGGTACGCCCTAGTGGATCATCAGTAATAATTCCAGATAGATACAATGAACCTAAACGTGAATAAGCGTAGGCTTTCCACCAATAAGCCCAAGCTTCAAATGTTGCTTTTTTTGTTACAACATCTCCACCATCATAGTTAATCCCTTTATTTAAAGAGGCTAACATTTGGTTTGCTTGCTGAATAAAAAAGTAGCAAATTGTCCACTCATACATAAATGCATTTCTGTCACCAGCTCCTATACTATTAAATCCCTGCAACGAAACCTGTTGAGTTACTCCGAAGGGGTTTGTGCTAACTTTACCATTTGGAAGGGTAATATTATAGACCTGATTTACCCAACGAAAACCGAAGTTTCCATAGGGTAAAAACATTTCATCACCCATCAATGAATGATTAGTAAGTGCTATATGAAAAATATTTGAAACACCTGCATTAGGAACATCAAACAATGTTCTAGCAAAAATACCAGCACCATAAGCTTTCATACCTCCTTCGGAAGCTAGCGAACCTGAAGGAGACGGACTATTAGGATCTTTTTGATTTAATTCGTTTTTACTACAGCTTACTACCATAACAGTAACAAGTGCAAATAAATATATTGATATTTTTTTCATGATATATTAATTTATAGATAATTAAAGACCAATCTTCAAACTTGCTTGGAATGATTTTAAATTGGGTACCCCAAAATAATCTATTCCCTTCACGGCTCCAGCATATTTTCCTGATTCGCCAGCCAAGTTACCTTGTGCATCAGCGGTACCAGTTGCTTCTGGATCCAAACCAGTATAATTAGTAATAGTAAATAAATTTCTGGCTGAAAAAGTAAAGCTTGAATTTTTCAAAAACTTAACTGATGCTGGTATGTTGTAGGTAAGAGAAATATCTCTAAGTCTTACAAAAGAACCATCTTCTACAAACCAAGTTGTAGGTGAAACACTATTATATAAACTATTGTAATAAGCAACATAGGCACCAGATTTACCACCAATAGTCACGGGTTTATCAAAATCAGCAGAGAGTCTATCTCTGTAAAGCCACTGACGAGAGGTGTTGTAAATTTTATTTCCTTGAATCCAATCAATTTGGAAAGAAAGCGTCCATGACTTCTTATAAGTAAATGTATTTGTAAAAGATGCTGTGAATTTAGGATATGCGCTTCCTGCATTTTTAGTGTCATCAGATGCTGTCATCATTACTTTTTTTGATGCCGTATCTACTACCATTCCGTTTACAAGCTCATATTTATTAGCATCTGCAGCAGATATGTAACGAGTTTTTGTGTTTCCGTTCAGTTGATCAATACTCGTTAATGGTGCCATATAATTGAATAGACCAATTGCTTCACCTTCTTTTACATTAAAGTATCCATCACTACTTGGCAAACCTCTGTACAACTTAGTAACAGTAGCTTGTGTGGTACCTAATCTAGCTGAGAAATCCCAATATAGATTTTTTGTTTGTAATACAGTTGCATCTAAACTTAAATCAATCCCTCTAGATTCTATAGCAGCAACATTATCCAAAATACTTGCAGCCCCTGTAGAAATAGCTAACGGAGCTTTTCTTATTAACTGATCGCTTTGGTGATTCCAATAAGTTAATGAAGTTGAAATTGAAGGAAACCACTTCAGTGAATTTGTTCGAATAGTTAAATCTGTTCCTATTTCAAATTCTTTCACAATTTGAAGTTTAAGAGCTGGATTACTTAATGCAGATTGATTTGATATAGTTGAAGTTGTACCTAGCTGTTGTACACTTAAAGTGGTTTGTCTATCATAGGCTCCATCAGGTTGAATACCAGCACCGCCATATGCTGCTCTAATTTTCCACTCTTGTAAATTCTTGATTTTAAACAATTCGGTTGGTCTGAAAAATATAGTACCTCGACCAAAATTTTGAGCGGTACCACCACCCTCACCAAATTTTGACGAATAATCAGACCTAAATCCACCCGATATACCTAATAAATCTTTATATTCTAACGTTTGATTAAACAGTGTACCGAAAGTGATAAATGTAGAATAATCATCACCACTAGTTTTGTTTGTAGCTACAGAAATATTATAGGGAGGAAAAGATGGCAAAACTGTACCTTGAGCAAAATAGCTTGTACCTTTTGTTTTCCTATAATCGTATGACACTTGTGTAGTGGATTTTAAAGGCAATTTGATATTAAAATCCTTTTCTAAGTCAAATTTTAAAAATAAAGACGCAAGTGAATTTTGTCGTGTTGTATTTTCATAATCGTTTCTAAGCGAACCCGCTAAGGTTTGTCCCCAATAAGCAGTACCAGATTGTGCAGCACCAGATTGGTTTTTATACATATTGCTGCCATCTGTAATGTTAGCCTCAACTCCGTACTTATAATCAAGCTCAACAAATTTATTAATCTTGTAATTTAAGTTTAGATTCTCAATAATTCTAGTTCTTTTGGTATTTTTTACTCGCCATTCTAGTTCAGACAAAGGGTTTCTAGTTGTCTTATCGCCACCATTAGCACTTACAACCAAATTACCGTTAGGGTCTCTTCTTGTAAAATCTATGTAGGGGAAAGAATTAAAGAGAGCAAACCTGCCAGAACTAGTACCACCGATACTTGCATCCGGATCACCGCTTAACAAATTATCTTCAGTAATTATTGCTTGCAAATTGTTTCTAAAAGTTAACCCTTTAACTAATTCGAAACCTACGTTAGAGCCAATACTTGTTCTTTGGTAAGAGTTTGATAACACATTTTTTTCATCATAACGTGATAATGTGAAAGCATAGTCAGATTTATCTCCGCCTCCACTAACGTTAATTGAAGTATTTGTGGTTATGGCCCTAGAATAGGCTTGTGACAAATGATCATAAACCTTTTCTTTATATACTTTATTGTTTAATACATTGGGATTCGCAGATGCGTCTAAAAAATCAGGATTACCCCAAGATCCATTCTCGTCCGCTGTAATTTGAGCACCAGAAGATGTAATAAATCCTTGCGAATTTGTTTGAAAAGAGTGGTATTTGGCTATAGGTGACTTTCTAGGTCGAATAATTGAACCTGAACTAACCTGAGATGTTATAGAAATTTGTGCTTTTTTATTATTTGAGCCTTTTTTAGAAAAAATTTGAATTACACCATTACCACCTTGAGCACCGTACAAAGCACCTCCAGCTGCGCCTTTAACCACTTCAACTCTATCAACAGTAGCAAGGTCAATCCCATTTAAGTCTGAGACTTCGATACCGTCAAACAATATTAGCGGGTAAGAAGCTCCAAAACTATTCAACGCTCTCAAAATTATTGATGCACCAGTACCTGGGGTACCGGATTGAAACTGCACTTGAGCGCCAGCAATCTTACCCATCAATGCTTGCTCTACAGATCCTAAGGTACTTTTAGCTGCATCCTTAATGTTCAAGGAAGCAACTTCTATGGGCAATTTCTTTTTACTTGTTGAAACTCCAACACCAGTAACTACCACTTCACTTAGCATTTTAACATCTGTTCCTAGCTGCAAAAGCATAGAAGGAGTCGCTTTTACCTCTTTATAATCAAACCCAATCGCAGAAACAATTATCGTTGCATTGCTTTTAACTTTTAAAACAAAACTGCCATCAGCACTTGCACTGACACCATTTTTTGTACCTTTTTCCATGATTGTGGCCCCACCTATGGACGCCCCTTTCTCATCTGTTACCTTGCCCGTTACTGTGATACTTTGTGCGATTGAGGACAGTGTAAAAAACACTAGCGCACAAAAACCCAAATAAAGTTTTTTTCTCATCTTGCTTTGTTTTAGTGTGAAGAAATCCATTAACATATTGTTAAGGTTTGGTAAGGTAACAAAATATTTGTTAAAAAGATTTGACGACATCTAATGAAACAAGGCGTTTTAATGTTTTTTTAATCGTTTTTTAATGTTAAAAGCTGGTTAATTAACATTTTGAACAGTTTTGAAGCCAAAATAAGTAATACATTGTTTTTGTAGACTTTAATAAGATAGCTAAAAAAGTAACTTTAAGCAACCTCATTGTTGACCACCACATACACACTATTTTATTTTAATAAAACTATTTTTTTCGGAACGCTACAAATCATTACGCTTTTTGCAACTATTTACCACTAAAAAAATCTTTTTTTAAATGCACTTATAGTAAATTCATTCATTAAAAACACATATACAATTAATCAATATTTAATTATATTTAATACAAAATCAATCCTACAGGTATTAAAATAGATTTAAGCCCGCACTTTATTACAATAGCAAAATTCTCATAGATATTTGTACTACCACTCCTACTTGGGCGGCACCGACACTTAAATACAGTTATGAGTAAAATTAAAACAGCTTTTTTTTGCAACCAATGCGGCTACGAAAGTGCTAAATGGCTAGGAAAATGTCCATCGTGCCAACAGTGGAACACCTTTGTAGAAGAAGTATTAGATAAAGGAAATCAAAAAGACACCAGTTGGAAAAACTATCGTGGAGAACAAAAAAACACCAAATCGGTAGCACTGCACCAAGTGCAAGAAAAAACAGAAAGTCGCATAGTATTGGCCGATGCAGAATTGAATCGGGTGTTAGGCGGTGGTATTGTTCAAGGCAGTATTGTATTAGTGGGTGGCGAACCGGGCATTGGCAAAAGCACCCTCTTTTTGCAACTTGGACTTACCATTACCAATGTAAAAGTGCTGTACATTAGTGGCGAAGAAAGCGAGCAGCAAATAAAAATGCGTGCCAACCGACTGCAAATAAGTAATAACGACTTCTACTTACTAACCGAAACATCGCTACAAGCTATTTTCCAAGAAATAAAACAATTGCAACCGCAATTGCTGATTGTAGATTCGATACAAACGTTGCAGTCAAACTTAATAGACTCTTCGGCGGGTAGTGTGTCGCAAATAAGGGAATGTGCGGCAGAATTTCAACGATTTGCTAAAGAAACAGATACACCGGTTTTTCTAATAGGCCATATTACCAAAGATGGAACTATTGCCGGCCCGAAAATATTGGAACACATGGTGGACACCGTATTGCAATTTGAAGGCGACAGACATTATGCTTATCGCATATTGCGAACCCTTAAAAATAGGTTTGGCAGCACCGCCGAATTAGGTATTTACGAAATGTCGGCGGATGG
>Ga0114938_1000346_pt1 | contig 36411 bp, 22 predicted proteins | sample AshMeaBigSpring_FD_88675 | JGI IMG/M metagenome (GOLD analysis project Ga0114938, IMG submission 88675) | Groundwater microbial communities from Big Spring, Nevada to study Microbial Dark Matter (Phase II) - Ash Meadows Big Spring | ecosystem: Environmental > Aquatic > Deep subsurface >... | reverse complement strand
TGAGAACCGGAGTGCTGCTTCCCCAGGTGATTGCGGACGATGTCTTCCTTCAAATCGGCAATCTGCAATTTGCAATCGGCAATCTTCATGTTTTCCCGGATGGCGATGAACTCCATTTCCGGAGTGATGATGCCGTCGCGGGCGTATTGAAGCTGGGTGACGGGTTTGCCTTTGGCGCGCAGCGGCTGGCGGCGCTCGGCAGTGAGTCCCGGGAACTCCCGGAGACGGTTGGATTTTTCGGATTGCGAGGCGTATTCGGCGTGTTTCTCGGTGAGATAGCCGTTGTCCTGCGGAAGGACGGGGCGGCCGTCATAGGCTTCCACATCACCGCGTTGCAGGATCCAAGCGCGGCGAAGGGCTGGAAGACCCTCTTCGACGGAACCGGTGAACGCCGGATCGCCCCACGGGCCCGAGCAGTCATAGACGCGCACGGGCTCGTTCACCTCGATGCGGCCGTTGAAGGACTTCGTCTCGGAAAGGGCGATCTCGCGCATCGGAACGCGGACTGAGGGATGGATGGTGCCCTCGACGTAAACCCGGGTGGACGCGGGGAGCTGGGCGCGGGACGCGTCGTGGGATTCTGGAGCGCTGCCGGTGGTTTCTTCAGGACGGATCATGGTGAGGCGGTGGATGGTAGTGAGAAAGAAAAACGGCCGTGCGGGACTTGCACGGCCGGAGGAGGAGGAGTTGGGGACTCGACTTCCTACGGCGGCATGACCCGCATCAGGTTCGGAGGGTCTTTTCCACGCGTCGGAAAATCTCGGCTCCGCGAACGAAGAGCACCCCTGTCGTGGGGGGAAACATTCGATTTCGGCCGCCGCCTGTCAAGAGGACGGCTCGGCGCGGGATCACATTGGGCGAAGAAATCCTTGATTCGGAGCGGGGATTCCACAAGGGTCCGCCCGGTCGCGGGGCGTAGCTCAGCCTGGTAGAGCGCCTGCTTTGGGAGCAGGAAGTCGTCAGTTCGAATCTGGCCGCCCCGACCACTTCTGGTTTTCAATGTATTGTGGCTCCCGCACGGTGCCCGTGTGACTTGTCCGCGCGATTCAACTCCTCAACGCTGAGATCTCGATATTCGCCTGGCGCAGGCGGTCACAAAGCTGGAGGGCGATCTCATTGAGGATCTTCGCCTTCAGCCCTGGGAAACGGGAGCCCAACTCCTCGAAAAACGGCCTGCTGATCACGCGGCACTGGACCGGCGCCACCGCCACGATGTCGGCCGAGCGGGGCGAGCCATCGAGGAAGGCCAACTCTCCGAAGCTCATGCCGGATGAGAAGACATCGAGCCGCTGATGGCGGTCTTCGGGCAGGCGGAGACGGACCTCCACGCTGCCGGAAGTCAGGATGTAGAGTTCATCGGCGCTGGTTCCGGTCTGAATGATCGTTTCACCGGCGGCAAAGTTCTTGGACCCCATGCGTTCGTCGAGGAATTTCAACTCCGCCTCGTCGCAATTGACAAAGAGGGCGCATCCCGTGAGCGAGACCGGCGGCGGCACGAGCGAGTGGTCCTTCATCACCTCGGCCAGCACTTCGTTCTCACAGAACTCCAGCGCCGCATCCTCGCTCGCAAACAGAGCGGACTTCTCCATCCCGGAGGCGGCCAGGGACTTGCCGACACGTCCCGTGTGGCAGAACACCAGCGTCACTCCGTTGGCCGCGAGTTGCTCCCTCATTTCGCGGAGCATGCGGAGGCACACCTCGTCGATGGAAAACACATAGCTGAAGTTCAGGATGACGTATTGGCAGTAGGGTGCCTGTTTGATCAACACGCGGATGACGGGCTCAAACGTGGAAAACAGGAGCGGCCCCTGCAGTTCCATCACCCGGATGCGGTCGCCATACCGCCGCAGCGCACGGAAAGCCCTGGCCGGCAGCCTGCGGCGGGAATTCACCTGCGAGGCGTTGTAGCTGCGGCGCAGCGCCGGCGGCGGAACCGCGCTGGGATTGAACATGTGCAGGGCCAACTCCCGCGCGAGGTCCATGCAGACCCGGATCGCGCGGACGCTGTTTCCCTGGGCGTCAAGCGGCGGTGAGAAGACCCCGATGCCGAGCTGGCCCGGCAGCACCGCGAGGATCCCCCCGCCCACGCCGCTCTTGGCGGGCAGTCCCACGCGGTAGAGCCACTCGCCGGACCAATCATACATGCCGCAGCTCGCCATCACACCAAGCACGTTGTCCACGTATCCGTGGGCGATCGCACGCTCGCCGGTGAGGGGATTGACTCCCTGGTTGGCGAGGGTGGCCCCCATCACCGCGAGATCGGCACAAGTGACGAGCAACGAACATTGCTGGAAATAGGTCTCGACGATCTCACGGGGGTCCTCGTCGATGATGCCGAAGTTCCGGAGCATCCAGCCGATCGCCCGATTGCGGTGTCCCGTCTCGCTCTCCGAGCGATAGACGTCCTGATCGATCTGCAACTGCCCGCCAGCGCATTGGGAGAGATAGTGAGTGATCCGCTCGATGCGGGTTTGCCCGTCCGCCTTGAGGATCTGGCCGCAGGTAGCGATGGCGCCCGCGTTGATCATCGGGTTGAAGGGCGCTCCAGTGCCGGGTTTCAGGCTGATGGCGTTGAAGGCGTCTCCGGAAGGTTCCACGCCGATCCTTGAAAGGACGTGCTCCTCGCCGCGATCTTCGAGGGCGAGGCCATAGGAGAGCGCTTTGGAAATCGACTGGATGGTGAACTTGTGACGGGTGTCCCCTACCTCGTATAGATGGCCGTCCTGGGTGGCGATGCAGATGCCGAAAAGATCGGGGTCCGCCTTGGCGAGGTCCGGAATGTAGTCCGCAACATTCCCCTCCTTGAGGGATGCGTAGCGTTCGTGCAGGGTTTTTAGGATTTGGGAAACAGGGGATTTCATGGAATGGGTCGGGCCGGGTTAGCAGCTCTCATACCCAAAAGCCCCGGCTCTGGAAAAATCCTGACATTTGCCCGAAATCCGGGTTCGCCGGGCCTAACGCTCGACCAGCACCCGGTAGAAGCCTTTGCTGGAGGTGGCATTGAAGTCGGTGAGCGTGAGGGGCCCGTCTGCCGGCAAGGCGCTCTTCGTCTCCACGTTGATCCACAGGCCGGAGCCCAGCACGTCCTGCCGCTGCAGAATGTAGGTGCGGCCGGTTTTCCCCGGCACGGTCGCGGTAAAAGTGGTGCCATTCAGACCGGCCGACGCCACCTTGAATACGTCTGCCGCGTCCTGAGGGTTGGTGCCCGCGATGTATTCGTCGATATTGAGGCTGCCGTCCCCGTCCGGATCCTCGCTGTCGGAGGCCGTGCCGGCGTTGGTGGTTGTGCCGAAGTTTTCCTGGCGCCAGGAGGCGACGGCGGAAATCTCGGGCACGTAGGTGAAGGTCACGGTGGTGAGGTTGTTGGCGAACACGGACACGGTCTGTTGGGCAGGCGTCTGGAATCCGGGAAGCGGCTTGATCTGCAGCACGTAGTTGCCGGGCGTGAGGTTGTTTTTCCGCGTTCCGGAGAGGACGTAGCTGGCATCGGTGCCTAGCTTCCACAGCGCGCCGGCGGCACGCGCTTCCGCGGGCTCGAGGATGACGGTCAAGGCGCCCTTGGTGGAGGTGGTGGAGACAGCCGTGTAGCTGGTCTGCGAGATACCGCCAGTGTTGTTATTGTCGCCAGTGTTGGCGGTCAATTCCGCACGGTTGAAGAGGTCGATGACGGTGGAATCGATCACCCGGTAGAGGTTCTTCTCCTCGGTTCCGCCGAGATGGATGCCGACGGGATAGTAGCTGCCGCCGTCGCGCTGGATGCAGAGCGGACCGCCGGGCATGCCGCTCAGACCGCGGACTCTCGAGGATGAAAACACGGACGAGGAAACCGGAGTGAAGGTGCCGGAAGTCGCACGCGTGGCCTGCATCCTACCGAAGTTCGAGGTCGAGAGCCCGCCGCGGACCGGGTAGCCGGTCAGGATTTTCAGCGCGGAGGAATTGAGGAGCGGTGAATTGTCCGGGGATGTGGAGAGGAAACCGGAATATCCGCCGCGCCCGGCATCTCCGGGGAAATAGATGGCCGCGGCGTTGAGCCCCTGCGCGGTGGTGGAGAGCTTGCCCGGCGTGTTTTCCGTTTCCCGCTGCGCGGCGTAGCCGTCGAACACGTAGAATCCGCGCGGAACCATCGGCTTGGGTTCGTGAACTTCCCGGTCGCGCTGGAACAGCCACTGCATTCCCGGAATCTGCGAGAGCGTGACCTCATCGAACACGGCTTGGGCGGTGGTGGCGACCACGCGAGGCTTCACGACGAAGCCGCTGTGCGAGCCCGCATCCGTCCGGATCTGACCGACGTAGGCGTGCGGCAGGTTGCGGTTGGTGGAAAGGCTGCTGAAGTCAAGCGTGCGCATGGAACTGGAATCAACTTCCAACTCAGGATTGTAGGCGAAGCTGGCAGTCCGGATCTCACCGCCCGCGACGACGACGGTGGCCGGTGCCGGAGCATCCAGGTCGTGGGCCTTCTTGAACTCCACGAGATAACTGCCGGGCATCAGGCCCGTGATCTGTTCACCGGAATTTTTCCATGTGGGTTCACCCACCAAGCGCCATTGCACGCGATTCGACGTGGGCGTCGCCGTGACCCGGCTGGCCGGATAGAGGAAGACCTGCAAGCCGGAGTCGCCCGGCGTGGCGGACTGGGAATATTCGCGGTCGAGAACCAGTCGTGGGGCTCCGCTGATCACCCCGACAAGTTCGCGCGCCGGCTGGAGCAGGCCGGCCACGGGAAGGAACTCGATCTCGCGATCACCCGTCGCCATGCCGGTCGCCACGGTGCCGGAGGTGCGCCATTCGACTTCGCCGACGAAGCGCCACTTGCCGGTGCCGAGCGGGAGCAGGTTGACCTGAACCTCGCCTTGGTATTCCTCGATTCCGAGTTCGCGGGGAAATTTTTGGAACAGTCCGATCAGCGCGTCGCTGGAGAAAGTTTTCACCTCGCCGGTGCCCGAGGACGTCGGGTCGTCCGTCCGGATGGCGGTGACGCGGTAGTAATAAGTCACCCCGCCCTGCAGGCCGGTGAGGTCCGCGCGCACCGGCACCTCGGCGTCGCCGCTCACCGTGCCTCCCGCAGCGGCGACGCGGTTCGGGAAGTTCACGCCGTCCGTGCCATAGTCGAAGAAGACATCGACGGTCGCGCCTCGCGCCCTGACCGAACCATTGACCTGGACGCTGCTCACGGTCAGCGGACTCGATCCGCCGGTGGTCGCCTGCGGAGCGAGGAAGCCGGTGCTGAACGTTCGGTCCTCGCCGAAGGTCGTGCCGAGGCTGTTGGTCGCCACCACGCGGTAATGATAGGTGATGCCCGCGATCAGGCCGGACACCGGTTCGGAAACAGTGATCGGCTCCGTCCCGTTGCCGATGCCGCGGCCGGTGGTGGATTGTCCGTAGTTGGCGGTCGGGCCGTAGTCGAAGCGGACGAAGGTCGTTCCGCCCTGCGGGTTGGCGCTTCCTTGGAAGATCGCGGATGCGGAAGTGACGGCGAGCGGATCGAGAGTGGTGGCATCCGGCTTGGCGACGGGCGTGCCGGAGCCGCTGTTGGCCTGACCGGCGGTGAACGTGACATCCTCGCCGTAGGCCATGCCTTCGGTGCTGCTGCCGACGAGACGATAGCGGTAGGCTTCTCCGTCGATCAGGCCTTCGACGGTGAACTCGATGTCGATCACGTCGGTGCCGCCGGGGACCAGTTGCGGCGGGGTCGTCAGCCCGTAGGGCGGATCGGCGCTGGCGAGGCCGTATTCGAAATACACGGTGGTGGGCGTGCCGTTGGGATCGACGGCGCCGATGAGTTTCACCTTGCCTGTTTCCACGTCGCTCGGGCGGCCGGTCGCGACGAGCGGCGGAGCCTTGGTGGTGGTGAAGGACATGTCATCGCCGAAAATGGTGCCGGCTCCGGTGGTGATGCCGATGCGGTAATGGTAGGTGACCTCCGACTCCAATCCGGCGAGTGGGGCCGCGATGGCGAACGCCGTGGTGCCGGAAATTTCCTGGCCTGGCGTAGCGCTGCCGTAAGTCCCGGCGGAAGGGCCGTATTGGAAAAACACCGTGCCCGCCCCATTCGGCGAGGCCGTTCCGCGGAGGATGACGGAGGAGTCGGTCACATCGGTGGCCGCGACGGTGGCGATCGATGGCGGCAAGGCGCGGGTCACCGTGAGGGTGTAGCGTTTCGTGGTGGTTCCGTTTCCGGCGGTGACGTCGATGTTGATGAGGTTGGATCCCACGATGAGCGCGACCGGTTCACTGGCTCCGTCCTGGGGAACGAGGACGCCGTTCACACGGACGGTGGACTGCGAGACTTCCACCAGCGGCGTGAGCTGGATGGCGGAAACCTCGTTGGGAACGGTTAGAAAGTAAGCGGTGGCGTTCGAATTGAAGGCTGGAGAGACGGCTCCGTCGCTGGTGACGAGGCCAACGAGATTGGCATTCGACGACGGAGAGATGCTGATCACCGTGGCGCTGCTGTCGGCCGTGCCGCTGATGCTTGAGGCCCGGACCCAATAGCTGGTGCCGTAGGTGAGGACCGGGGTGGTGAAGACCGTGGAAGTCGCGCCGGGCACGATGATGTCGGTATTGCCGCTGGGACCTTCATACCACTGGAATTCCGGCTCGGGCAAACCGGTGGCCGCCACGGTGAGAGTGGTCGTGGCCCCGTATTGGATGGTGCGCGCCGCCGCGGGCTGGAGGGTGAAGACCGGCGGAATCCCGGTGATGGTCAAGGTGAGCGTGGCCGCGGAGGTGGCACCGAGTTTAGTGACCGAGATCGGGATTTCATAAACTCCGGGGACTTGCGGAATGCCGGAAATCACGCCGTTGGAAGGATTGAGAGTGAGGCCGCCCGGCAGGCCGGTGGCGGTCCATGTCACGCCGCCGCCGCTTTCGCTCGATACGAGCGCGATGCTGGCCGGGACCTGATACGGCTCGCTCCCGGTCTGGGAAGCCAACACCGGCAGGGAGGTGATCACCAGCTTGCGGCTGTCCGCACCGCCGGTGTTGCTCGCGCCGATATCCACGGTGAAGACACCCGCTTCGTTCAGGATTCCGGAAATCTGGCCGGTCGCCGGGCTGAAGGTCAGTCCGGCGGGAAGCACGCCCGTGAGGGAAAAGAGCGCGGGCGAATGGTCGGCGGTGATCTGATAGGAAAGCGTCTCACCGCGGCTGCCGGATGCGGTGCCACCGGAAGTGATCAAGGGCGGCGTGACCACCTGCTCATAGACGAAGGTGATCGTCTTGAGCACTCCGGCCGCGACGGTGACGGATTGCGGCGTGGGCGGCACGAAGCCCTCGAGGGCGGGAAAACTGATGGTGACCTCGCCAGGTGAGAGGTCGCTCAACTGCGAACCGGACGGCAGGTAGGGCGACTGGCTGCTCAAGCGCCATCCGGCACCGGCATTGCGCGCGGCGGCGGGCTCGATCACCACTTTCAGCGCTCCGAGGTCCGGATTTTCATAGGCTTCCTCCACGGCCAGCAACTGCGAGCCGCCGTTCACCCCGACTCCGTCCACCGAACTGGCATCCGCGAAGGAAATCAGTTCGACCAGCTCGCTGTCGATGGCGCGAACGACGGTCTGGCCGGTGCCGCCGAGATAGATCGCCGCGGGATAGTAGGCGCCGTTTTCGCTGAGAACGCAGAGCGGCGCTCCGGACGCACCGCCGCTGGAGCGGATGTCAGGAGTAGTGAAGGTCCGCCCGAAAGCCTGGGTGAAGGCGATATTGGCCGGTGGCGTGGCGTGCATCCGGTCCAGATCCGCCTCCGGAATGCCATCGATCGGGTAGCCGACCAATGTCTTGAGCGAGGATGAAAGCAGAAACTCGTTGGACGAGGTGTCGCTGGCGACATAGCCGCTGAAGCCGCCGCGGCCGACGTCTTGAAGGAAGAACAGGGTAGCCGCATCGAGGTTCTGGGATTGCGGCGAGGACACGCCCGGGGAGTTGTCGAGAATGCGTTGGGCGGCGTAGCCGGTCATCAGGTAATTGCCGCGCGGAATCTGCGGAACCGGATCATGCATGCCACGGTCGCGCTGGAACAGCCACTGCAAACCGGTGGTCAGGGCCAGCGTGCCATCATCGAAAACGACGTGGCCCACGGTGGCGACCACCCGCGGCCGGACAACGAAACCGGTGCCCGATCCGGCATCGCCGCGGATCTGGCCGACGAAGGCGTTGGGCAGGGAGGTGTCGGAGGAAACCGCCTCGAAAGGCACCATCGACGGCGGAGTCCCGACCGGTTGATCGGCGATGTAATACGTGATGGTGATGCCCGTCGTCTGGCCCGCTTGCAAGGTGGCCGTCACCGGGGCGGGAGTGCTGCGCCCATCCACCGGTTTGCTTTCGATGACGTAGTTGCCGGCCACCAAGCCATCCACCTGGGTGCCGCTCTCCTTCCATTGATCATCCCCTTCGCCGAAGAAGCGCCAGCGGGCGGGGGCGATGTTTTCCGTGAGATCCTGCGGCTTGAGGGTGACGACAAGGCTGCTGTTGCCCGGCTCCGAAGTCGGCGCGTAAGTCCGGGTGAACGAGGTGGGAACAGCGCTGCTGATGACCGAGACAGCTTCATTCGGCGGCTGGACATAGCCGGGAACCGGACGGTATTCGATCACTCGGTCGCCCGTCGTCAGGCCGGTGGCCGGAACGCCGGAGTCACGCCAGAATTGTTCACCCGCGAAACGCCAGCCGGTGCCGCCATCCACGGGGTCCAGAGTGACGATCACCGATCCCTGACGGGCGGATGTGGGAACTCCGGGTGGATACTGCTGGATCAAGCCGGACAGCGACTCCACTTCGAACGTCCGGGTTTCACCCTTTCCTTCGCCGTCCGGACCGATGGCGCGGACGCGGTAGAAATACTTCACGCCCTGCGCGAGGTCCACCAACTCGGCGACCACTTCCGTGTTCTGATCGCCGGAGACCGATTCCGGAGTCGCCCGAACGCTGTTGAAGATGATGCCGTCTGTGCCGTAGTCGATCCACACGTCGGCGGTTGCTCCGCGGGCGCGCACCGAACCCGCGATGCTCACGCTGGTCGTGGTGAGTACGGTGGACTCGCCCGTCACGGCGGTCGGCGCGGGTGAACCGGTCAGGAAAGAAGCGGGTTCGCCCGATGTTTCGCCAAGGCTGTTCGAGCCGGTGAGGCGGAAGTAATAGGTTGTTCCCGGCAACAAGCCTTGGACCGGGATGGCCACAGGCACAGGGGAACTGCCGTTGCCGACTCCCTGCACCACGGTGGCGGTGCCGAGCGCGGGAGTGAGTCCGTATTCGAATTTCACGAGGGTGGTGCCGCCGTTCGGATTGACCGTTCCCTGGAGGATGGCGGACTCGGTGCCGATGCCGGCTGCGGCTTCGGTGACCACCTCGGGAGCCGCGGTGGGCGCTCCGCTGCCGCTGCCACCGCCTTCGACGACGGTGAAAAGCACGTCGTTGCCGAGCGCCGTGCCCGCGCTGTTGCTTGCCACGAGGCGGTAATGATAAGCCGCGTTCGGGATCAGCGGGAGGTTCGGAGCCTGCACCGAGATGGTGGTGAAGCCGGCCGGGATTTTCTGCACCGGAGTGGACTGGCCGTAGGCGGTGGTGAGGCCGTATTCGAAATAGACCGAGGCCTGCACGCCATTCGGATTGACCGCGCCGATCAGCGTGGCCGAGGAGGAGGTCACGTTCGACGGGGCCCCGGTAGCGGCCACCGGCGGATTCGGCACGGTGGTGAACTGGCGTGTTTCACCGTAGATCGTGCCGGCGGCATTGAAGAGCACGGCGCGGTAATGATAGGTCGTCGCGCCGCGCAAACCGGTGAGACTGGCGGCGAATGCACGCGGGGTGGTGCCGGAAATATCCCGGTCCGGAGTGCGGCTGCCGAAAGCCGGTGTGGTTCCGTATTCGAAATACACGGTCGAGACACCGTTCGGATTGGCGCTGCCGTTCAAGGTGGCGCGGGAGGCATCGATCACCACCGCCGAGGAAGTGGCCACGGTCGCTGCGGAGGCCCGGTTGACATTGACCGTGTAGGTCCGGGTGGTGACTCCGTCCTGCGCCCGGACGAGGGTGGTGATGAGGTTCGGACCGACACTCAAGGCGATCGGAGCACTGGCCGTTCCGGATGCCACGGCAGTTCCGTTGACGGTCACCGTCGCACCTTCGCCCGCGGCGGTCGGGGTCACGTTGATCGTGGAGACCGCATTCGAAACGCTGGTGGAATAGTTGCCGGTGAGAGGGCTGAAAGCCGGGGACAGCGTGGCGCTCCCGAGACTGAGGGCGGCGAGGCTGGCATTCGACGAAGGAATCGGGGTGACGACGAGAATGCCGCCTGTGCCGGTGATGGCACCGCCACTGTTGGATGCATCGTAGAGGCCATCGGGCTTTGCCGTGCCACCGATGACCAGGGCGGCGACCGTATCCGTTCCGGAAAAATCCAGGGCGAGCATGGCTCCCTCCGTGATCGAGACGACGGACTTGTCGTTGCCGGTATTGGCCTGGGCGAGCCGCAGCGTGCCGCTGGTGACGGTCGTGTTGCCACGATAGGTGTTCGCTCCCGTGAGCGAGAGGATGCCGCTGCCGGACATGGTCAGTCCGCCGGTGCCACTGACCGCTCCGGAGATCGTCAACGTCCCTGCACCGGTGCCGGCAAAGGTCAGATCGGCGAGCAGGCCGACCGGCGTGGCCACGGTGACCTCGGCCGCCCCGTTTTGCTCGATCGCGGGAAGTGCCGCGCCATTCGTGGTGAACTGGATGCCGTTTCCGGAAAGCGTGACGGCCGAGCCGCCGAAGCGGAGTTGGTTGAGCAGGAAACCGGTGCTCAAGTCCTGGTTCGCGGAATAGGTGCCGTCGGCATTGAATTCGAGAACGTATTCCGCGAGTCCGTTGGCGGTGGGCGCGGTTCCACTGCTCTCGTTGTGGGTCCACTTGGTGCCATCGCTCCAATCTCCCGATTCGGCGGCGGTCCAGGTGAAATTCACGGGCTCGGCCGCAGAGGCGGAGGCCGCAGCGAGGAACGTGAAGGCAATCAGGGCCGCCCATGCCGGGACGGCACGGGCCAGGTCCTTGAGTGGGGGAATGCTTGTCGGAGTCATGGCGTTATTCGGGTGACTGGGGGGTGACGGAGGAATCGGCGGAAGCGGCGTTCTTGGGCGCGTTGGCGAATCCCTCGAGACGGGAAATCATCAGATCAATCGTACCGCGAACCGCTTGGAAAGCGGGATCTTCCGCCCAGGAAGAAATGGTCTCCAACGCGGCGCGGTCATGCGCGGCGAGGTCATCGCCCGACTGGGCGGACTCCCGGGTGAGCAGATTGTTCGAGACGAAGCGGTTGTTGTTCGGATACACGCCGGCAAACGAGCGGAGCTCGACCGGAGTGCGTGCGGGATCGAGCAACCAGGCTTTCATGATTTCCTGCTGGGCGGGATCGCGGACATCGGCGCGGGCGAACTGCTGGGCGACCATTTCCGGACGGCTCTGCTGGAGAGGGCGGTCCGCGGCGAGGCGGGCAAGCAGATCGGAGGGCTGCTGCTGCACAAGGCGGTCGAGGGTCAGGAAACCGGCGTGGGCGAGATCCTTGCGGTCCTTGCGCTGGACCAATTCCGAGAGCAGGGGCGTGCTCCCGGCGGCTCCGACGTGCACCAGGACATCGAAAGCATTGAGGTAGCCGATCGAAGGATCCGCCTGCCATGCGGGATTTCGGATGAGTTCCTCGGTCTTCACCCTGAGGAAATCGGAACTTCCATCCGAAGACTCGCCGCGGGCGACGTTGCGCAGGGCGAGCGCCCATTCGTCGGCACTGGTGGGCTTGGCGAGAATTTCCCGGCCGATGGTGGCGGCCGCCGCGGGATCGATCGCCAGCAGGGCGTCGAGCAGGAAGGTGCGGAAAGTCGGCCATTCGCTGAGCGAGCCGTCGTTGGTGATCTCGAAGGAGAGCCCGGTGGAGCGATCCTCGCCGCTAACGAGGAATCCGCGGATCAATTCGACCGCCTCGTCCTTGGGCATCGCGGCCAGAGATTCCTGGAGGGCGAGCAATGCCTTTTTGGCGTCCGCGGAGGAGGGATTGGCATCCAACGCGGCGATGGCCGGAGACATGGCGTTTCCTGAAGATTTGGCCGGACCTGCGGCATGGCCCGGATCTCGGAGGATCTCACCAGACCCATTGGCGACCGGAGCATCCGCGCGCCCGGCCGTTTTCCACGCCCAGAGGCCCAAGGCACCAGCCGCGACAACCACAAGGGCAATGGGTATGATCTTGGAACGGAACATGGCAAAAGGAAGACGAGGACGACGGCTGGGTTTGCGAAAAAAATCATTCAGTCCCGACCGATTCCACGGGTCTCGGATTCCGAACGGGGGGGAATCGCAGAGTAAGCACACCCCGCGCCATTTCTCCAAATCCGGGCCAGAGGGACGGAATTCGGGCACCTGCGATGCCGTAGCCAGCGGTCGAGGTGATCGGTACACGGCTGCGCCATGGCGGGGCTAAGGAAACGCCAGCCACCGGCGAAGAACGCACCGTGGAATGAATCTTCATCAGCTCAGGGCTGGAAGCTCCGTGCCATGGGACACCAGGAGGGATGAGTGAACATGAAGTCAGGGGGGAGCGTGAAATTACGTTTCCCGCCTCGTTACGCAAGCGGCAAATCACTTCAGCCGGACAGGAAATCATCGCGACCGGCACATCAGCACATCCTTACTTCTCGGTCATTTCCACCACACCGTTGCGGGCGGGCTCGCCGATGTTCAGTCGCTGCAGGAAAAACCTGGAAGGGCCATCGGGTTGCCCCCGGCTCGTTTCCGTGGCGTTGAAGAGCGCACGGGCCTTCTTCGGGTCGTTCTCCACGTAGGCATCAAGCGCCTGGTGGTAGAGCGAGATCCATTCCGGCTCATCGCGCTGGAGGGCGGGACCGAGCAGTTCGTGAATCACCGTCACCTCCCGGCGGCCCTTGACCTTGAAGCGGCCGACGAGCCGGGTGCGGAATTCATCGCCGATCTTCTGGCGGACCTCATCACTGATCAGGATGTTGGTGCCGAGCGTCTTGTTGAGGGATTCGAGTCTCGCTGCGAGGTTCACGGCGTCGCCAATAAGCGTGTAGTCCACGCGGCGGGCGCTGCCGATGTTGCCGGCGACCACATCGCCGAAATGCACGCCGATCCGCGTTCTCAAAGTCACTCCGTCAACGACGAGCTTGTCGCTCTGAAAGAGCTTCCATGCGGCGCGGACCGCCTTGAGCGCCGCATCCGGCTCATGGATGGGAGCCCCCCAGACGGCGAAAATGGCGTCGCCGATGAATTTGATGACCACTCCGTCGTGATCGAAGATATGGAAGGTGGTCCGCTCGAAATAGTCATTGAGCGTGCTCACAATGCGCTCGGGATCCCCCACCCTTTCGCACATGTTGGTGAAGTCCTCGAGGTCGGTGAACATCATCGCGGCTTCGATTTTCTCGCCGCCGACCTTCATCTGGAAACCCTCCGCGGTGAGGCGGTCAAGCATCTGCGGCGAGAGGTATTTCGCGAACGCGTCGCGGAGCTGGCGCTGTTCCTCGCCCAGCTTCTCGCGGAAGAAACGCTCGATGTAGAAATGCGCGGCGGTGCCCCACACCGTGGCCATCGGGATCTGCAGGAAAGCCACCACGCTCCATGGGAACCACAGCCTCTTGTAATGCACGGAAAGCGTGCCGAGCGCGACCAGAAGAAGCACAAGGACCAGCGCGACAACGATGCCGTGTATCGGGCGGATGCGTGTGAACAGAATCCCTGCGGAAATCCCCGCCACGATCACCAGCCACATGTCATGGCCAATCTCCGACCGTAGCAGCCAGTTTTGACTCAGCAGGTTGGCAAGCAGGGTGGCCTGGATTTCCACTCCGCTCATCAGCGGCAGATCGCCGCGGAGGTCGATGCGGTGGAACGGAGTCGAGAACAAATCGAGCCCCGCCGCCGCACCCACCATGCCGGGCTTGGCGCCGACCACCACGATCTTGTCGCGGAGAATGCCGGAAACCTCGCCGTTCAGGAGATCGTGGGCGTTGAACGACGGGATGGCCGGAGCCGCCTCCGGATGGGCGGAATCCGGAGGAGGTCCCGCGTAATTGACCCAGCGCGGGGCGAGGCGGTCGGACTCCTCCAGGGGAGCCCCGAGGGCGGCGGCCGCCTTCCACGTCACCGAAGGTTCATCTCGCGTTCCGGTGGTCAGCTCCCGCACCGTGAATTTCTTGTCGTGAACCAAGGCCACCAGTCCGAAATCGTCGGCAGCGGCGAGCAGCTCGTCGGTCGGAGGGATCAACTGCTCGCCGGAAATCCCTGCCTGGTTGAGGGTCTGCCGCCCGCAGGCGAGCAGGATCGGCCGCCGCCGCTGCCCGGCGACGGGTTCTCCGGCCTCGTTCACCCCGCGGAACCGGAACATTGCCGCGGCGAATTCCTGGTCCACCGCCGGATCCTCGGACGGAAGGTCGAAGATCAGGTCATAGACCACGGCGCGCGCGCCCGCCTCGTTCAACTTGTCAAGCAGCCTGGCTTGGGCGCGGCGATCGACGAAGGTCCCGTCCAGCTCGTCCAAATACACGATGCGGATGTCCTCCGCGCCTCCCGGCCGGTGGCCGACGATGAAGGGAACGTCGTAGCTCAAGGTCCGGACTGCGCCGCCGGGCCGGAAGAGCGCGAGATAGCCGGCCAGCACGGAGAGCGCCACGCCCACCAGGGCCGTCACGAGACGGATGCGGCGTTCGGCGTTCCATGTCCCCTTGGGCGGGGTCGCGGCGGGAGGCATCTGGCTTTTTTGTTAGAAGCTGAAGCGCACCCGGAGCACCCCGGTCCGCTCGCGGACAATCTCGCCGCGCGGGCTGAGCGGGCTCAATTCATAATCCGTGTCGCCGAGGTTCAGCACGCCGGCGGTGATCTCACACTGGTTCCGGTAGAACCGGTATCCGGCCAACGCGTTGAACTGCCAGAACGAATCCCCGGAGCGGTCCAGACCACGCGACGGATCGTCCTCGAGGTCTTGTGAAAAGTAATTCGCCTCCACCCGTGCGAAGAGCCCGGTCGGCGAGTTCCAGTTCGCGCTGAACATGAGTTCGGTCAACGTGGCCTCGTCCTCCAGATCGGCGAAAGGCGCGAGATCCAACGGCAGCTCCGGCAGCGTGGACTGAAGCTCCGAGCGCGTGACACGCAAGCCCGCGCCCACCGAAAACTCATTGCCCAAAAGCTGGTTCAGAGTGAGCGTCAGCGACTCCTCGCGATAGTCGAGGCGCTCCGTAATCCCGTCCGCGAAATAGGCGGGCGTCGAGGGAAACACCGCCGCGCTGTAGCCGGTGAAGGCCCCCAGGGTGCGCTCCACGTCCTGTTCGATCACGTTGACCGACGCGCCCCACCACGTGCGGGTCGGCAGGCTGCCTTCCGCGCTGAGGCCCATGATTTCATAACGGGGCGTCTCGACCGAGCCGACCAGCGATTCGGAAATCACCGTCCGGTAGGCCTGGTTGAAGCCGGCGAGCTGCACCGGCTCGAGGCGGACATTCTCGTCAAAGGTGACACCACCGAGACCTTCGGTGTAAACGCCGCGGAAGGTCGCCCAGCGCGAAGGCACGTAGGTGAAGCCGAACTTGCCGGAGAACTCCTCGTCCTCCCGCTGGAGATCGTTCACCGGCGGGTTTCGGAAATTGTCCGGATGATCGATGTGATCCCAGGCCGCGCCGCCGATCAGGGTGAGCCCGGGCAGGACGGTCCAGTAGTCGTAGGCATAGAGGCTGGTCCTCTCGAAATCGACCACCGAGTGCTGCTCCGCCGCGGGTGTCGGGAAACCTCCGTAGAAGTTCGGGCGTTCGGCGAGCAGGAGAGTATCGGTTTCAAACTCGCCCGACTGGAGCCGGCCACCGGCGATGAGGACGTTCCCGTCGGTCTGGAGGATGTGCTGGAGTTCCGCGGTATGAATCTCGATGCTACGTCGCGTTTCGAGATCGAAGGGCGCGGCACCCACGCCGATGACCTCGCCGTTGCCGAGATAGGGCTGGATCGACCGCAGCAGATCGCTGGAATACACCAACGACTCTCCATCCGGTCCGACGTCCGCGGCGGGCGGAGTCGTGCCGTTCAGTGACGGATCAGTGAACTCGTCCATGCCCGCGCCGTTCGTCTGGATGAACCCGGGACGAAGACCCGCGGAGTCGCGCTCGACAAGGTAATTGGTCGAGGATGGATTTCTCAGGATCTGCTCCAAGCTGATGCGCCCGCCGAGGAACAATGTGTGGGAGCCCGGGGCCCAACGGTGGTTCCAACCCGCGAGCAGCAGCCCGGGCTCCTGGTCCTCACGGAAATCCAGCTCCGGGTTGAGCGGTTGGTTGTCATAGGTTTCGGAATTGTCTCCGCCCTCATTCCGGACCCACGAACCGAGGAAATAAACGATATCGTCCGGCGTGGCCTGCCATTTCAATTGCCCGTAAATCTCTTGCAACGTGGCCTCGGAGTTCAGCCGGTCGCCGGTGTCGTCCCGGTAATAGGCGTCGATGCCGAAGCTGACATTGCCCGAGTTCCCGAACACCGATGCCGCGGTGCGGGATTCGCCGTTGGTCCGCAGTTCGCTGATGACGCTCGCTCCGATGCCGTCGGATTCCAACATCTTTGAATACTCCTGCTGAGAGACGAACTGCGAGAGCGGCCCGCCGCCCACCGGCGAGAGCAGGTTGGCGAGGAGCAGCTCGTTGAACCACGGCGTCTCGTAGCGAAGCTGAATCCGCTTCGGATCGCGCAGCGCGTCAAAGGAGTTCGCGAGGAACAGGTGGGCCGAGGGGTTGGTGTAGTCGCTCTCCACCGCGCGGGTGGCCTCGCGCACGGCTACGTCCTGCATGCCGGCGTTTTGATAGATCCTCGCCAGGTTCGCGCTGCGCACCGCGCGGTCCTGGTCGAGCAGGAGCTGCGAGCGGTAAACGCGCCGGTTGTCGTTGAGGAGGATGGACTCGTTCAAGTCGTCGATCGCCTCGTTGGGGCGGTTCTGTTGTTGCAGTTCGAGCGCCGAGTACAGCAGCGGAGTCGGATCATGCGGATCAAGGCGGCGGGCGAGATCCAGGTCCTTGCGGGCTTCGAGCGGCTTGTTTTCCATGCTCAGGGCCTTGCCCAGATAGCTGTGGAAGACGGACACCGTGGGTTCCACCGTCGCGGCCGTCTGGAAATCGGCCCGGCCGCCTGCGAGATCGCCCCGCTTGGTCTTGGTCAGGCCGAGTCCGAGCCAGCCGTTGCCGAGCGAACCATCAAGGCGGACGGCCTCCTCGAAGGATTTCCGGGCCTCGCCGATCTCGTTGTCCGCGCTCAGGATGAAGCCCTGGAGCGCATGCGCCCGGGCATTGCGCGGGGTGAATTCAAGCCCGGATGCCAGCGCCGCGCGAGCCTCGCGGGTCCGGCCGAATGAGAATTCGAGTTCGGCGACGCGCGTCCATGCGTAACCATTCCGCGGAGCGCGTTCGGTGGCGATGCGCGCGGCACCGAGGGCTCCTTTCAAATCCGAGCGCGACTGCCGGTAGTAACTTTCCGCGATCGCCTCACCCGCCGTGACCAGGCTTTCGTCCGCCCATGCCTCGCGCTCCTTGAATTTCACCGCGGAAATCATCCGCTCGACCGCCCGCCGGCCGGGATGATCCGACGGCACGGCTTTCAAGTCCTTTCCCGCCTCGTCCAGACGGCCCACGGCCAGCAGGACCGCCGAACGGTACAAGCTGCCGCCGGTCCCCTGTGGCGAGCGCCCGGGATAACTTTCCAACGCACCCAGGAGATCCCCGGAACGGTAGGCGGCCAGCGACTTCGCGACCGCTTTCCGCTCGGCCTCCGTCATGCCAAGTTCATCGGGGTCGAGCACCGCCGGATAGTAGAGAGCCCATTGGAGCAGGTTGCTCGCCTCAATGACCGCGGTGCGCTTTGGCGCGCGGCCCGGAGCCGCCTCGCCGGCATCCCCGGCATCCAGCAGCAGCTTTCCCTGAGGGTTCGCCAGTTCCACCTGGCCCTCCAGCACCTGGAAGCGCGAAGTCCCGTCCGCGGCGACCCGCACGTACACCTGCGTGCCACGCATCGCCCCGTTGGCGGCGGGCGTCTTGATGTCGATCTCCCCGCTCTTCTCGCGGCTGAAAATGAATGCGGCCCCCGCTCCGACGTCGAGCCGCGGCTTGCCTTCGTCAAACAGCCCGGGAGCGATCTCCACCGTGGTGAACTGCTCCAAGCGCATCGTGTAAAGATCGGTGAGTCGCAGTGTGGCCCGGCTGCGCTGGCGCGTCCGGATGCGGTCCCCCACGGCGAGCGCCTGGTCTTTCGCCGCCGCCGCCCACGCGCCCTGGGGGCCCTTCGCGGACTGGACGACGTTCTCGGTCTCAAGAATCGTCGCGTTCTGGGAACGGGAGGTTTCGCTGAGAAGCGTGAATGCCATCAGGATGGCAAGGGTCTTTGGGGCGGTTTGAGCGGGCATGGCGAAGGGAAGACGAGGAGGAAACGGAAAATTGCGGAAAAACCTGACCTTGAGACCGATGATCATTTGAAAATCTTCTCACGGTAATGGGAGTGGCATTTCCGGGTATCCGGGGCAATCCGAAACTCCCCGCATGCAAACCGCATGCCATACCATGGGAGACTTGGCACGGATCGGGCTTGAGCCCGCCACTTCTCCAGGCCCGGTGCCATTTCAGAAAGTCAAAATCCCCTTGGATTCATCCACAACCCTGCTAATTGAACGGCGCATCAAAATTCCTCCCGATCGCACCAGCCCTCGCCGCCCCGCCACACCTCCCAGGCTCCATGCAAGACGCATCCCACCCCGAATTAGAACTTCCCGGCGTCGGCTTCCTTTCCGACGTCTCCTCCGAACACCGTGCGTTCCTGGCCTGCTTCGGGAAATTCCTTCGTCCGCAGAGCGGTGAAATCCTGATCGCAGAGGGCGATGCCCAGGAGTCGCTTTACCTGATCCTTTCCGGCACCCTGCATATCGTGGCCTCGGCGGAGGGGCGGCAGGTGCTCCTCGCATCGTTTGGCGAGGGAGACTCCATCGGGGAAATCAATCTCTTCGATCCGGCGACGGCGAGCGCGACCGCGGTCGTGCGGAACAGCGGCCTCATCTGGTCGCTCTCCCGCGAGGAGCTTGAGGCGTTTCTCGCCGCGGACCCGGCGGCGGGAGTCTCCGTGATGCGGGGTCTTCTGCGGCAAGTCGCCAAGAGAATCCGACGGATGAACGAAAAACTCGCCACCGCCGAGCAACGGGCCTCCATCCACAACTTCTGGACCACCAATCCCCAGTGAGCCAACTCATTCAGCAAGGCCCGCTGGCCCTATTCGCCGCATTCGCCGTCATGCACGCCTTGGCGGATTTCCCCCTCCAAGGGGATTACATCGCCAAACAAAAGGCCCGCAAACAGGCAGACAACCGCAGCGTCTGGATCGTCGCCCTCACGGCCCACAGCCTGATCCACGCCGGCGGCGTCTGGCTGATCACGGGCTCCATGGCATTTTTCGCGGCGGAATTGATCCTTCATTTCCTGATCGATCTCGCCAAGGGCGAGGAGAAATTCGGCTTCATCACGGACCAATTGCTGCATCTGGCCTGCAAGGTGGTTTACGCGCTGGTGCTTGGCTTCGCCTGGAGCGAGCCCTGAACGGGCGGAAGTTTTCGTGTTTACGCCGCCGGGCTCCTGCGGCAGCCTGACCGTCCGCATGAGAATGCTTTTCGTCGCAGACCTCCACTACGCCCTCAGGCAGTTCGACTGGTTGATCGCCAGCGCCCCGGCCTTCGATGCGGTGGTGATCGGCGGCGACCTCCTCGATCTCGGCTCGGCTCTCGACATCGATACCCAGATCGTCGTCGTGGAGAAATACCTCACCCGACTCTCCCGGCAAACCCGGCTTCTCGTGAGTTCCGGCAACCACGACGGCGACGCGCGCAACGCCGCGCAGGAATCCGTCTGCCGTTGGCTGCACGAGGCAAGGGCGGAGAATCTGCATGTGGATGGCGACAGTGTCGAAATCGGCGACACGCTCGTGACCATCTGCCCGTGGTGGGACGGCGGGGAGACGCGCGCCGAGGTGGAGCGCCTACTGGCCCACGACGCCACCCGCAGGAAAAAGAAATGGATCTGGATCTACCATGCTCCGCCGGAGGGATCGCCCGTATGCTGGACCGGACGGGAATCCGCGGGGGACGCGTTCCTGACGGAATGGATCGCCCGCTTTTCCCCGGATCTGGTGCTTTCCGGCCACATCCACAACGCGCCGTTCTACGCCGACGGCGCATGGATCGACCGCCTCGGCAGCACCTGGGTGTTCAACTCCGGCCGGCAGATCGGGCCTCAGCCGTCGTGCGTCATCCTCGATCTCGGAGAAATGACCGCACGCTGGATCTCGGCCGAAGAGGAACTGACCCGCCAACTCGCGCCGGACGAGAACCTCAACGCGCCGGGCGCGAGCGTGGCCGGTGCATGAGCGATTCCAGCACCTCGTCCACCATTCCAAGGTGATCGTGCCCCTCATACTGACGCTTCACGTCGATGAGATACTTGTTCAGCGAGTCCAGCCTCCGCGCCAGCAACTCGGCCACGTAGAGGCTCGCCTCCGGGTGCGCGATGAGGAACTCGCGCGGATTTTCGATCACTGAGAACACCGCGGGCACCAGAGCCCGCACGGTCGCCGTCGCAGGACCACCGAGCAGCGCGGACATCTCGCCGAAGACCACGCCCGGCTCGGACGCCTTCGCCACACGCACACCGTCGCGCAGGATCTCCACCTCACCGGAAACCAGCACGAGCAGCTCACCGGACCATTCGCCCTGCTCGATGACGATGCCGCCCTCGGCGAATTGCCGGGAGCCATGGGCGGCCACATCATCGAGGAGAGGGGACATCGGCAGAAGGCCATACCCGCATCGGCGGCGGCCGTAAATGCAAAACCTCCGCCTCGTCAGGGTTCGGAGCAATCAACGCCAGCGCTTCGTGAGATCCCCGTATGCGTCGATCCGCCGGTCGCGGAAGAACGGCCAGATGCGGCGGAAATCCTCGACGGCTTGGAAGTCGAGATCGTGGAAAACGATTTCCTCCCGGTCCGTGGGCGCCTTGGCGACGATCTCACCGTAGGGATTCGCGACAAACGAGCGACCCCAGAACTCGGTGCCGCCATGCGAACCACTGCGGTTCACCGTCGCGAGGTAGCAGCCGTTCGCCACGGCGTGTCCGCGCTGCACGGTTTCCCATGCGCAGTGCTGGGCCTCGCCGAGCGCGGGCTTCTCCTCGGGCAGCCAGCCGATGGCGGTGGGATAAACCAGCAACTGCGCGCCGCCGAGCGCCATGAGGCGTGCGGCCTCGGGATACCACTGGTCCCAGCAGATGAGCACGCCCAGCTTCCCGAACTTCGTGTCCCACACCGGCCAACCGCTGTCACCGGGGGTGAAGTAGAATTTCTCCTCGAACGCGGGATCCTGCGGAATGTGGGACTTCCGATAGAAACCCATCAGAGAGCCGTCCGCGTCATGGACGGCGGCCGTGTTGTGATAGAGACCCGGTCCCCGGTGCTCGAAGAGTGAGGACACCAGCACGATGCCCAGCTCGCCCGCGAGTTTCCCCAAGCGGTCCGTCACCGGGCCGGGCAGCGGATCGGCGAGATCGAACAAGGCGGGATCCTCGACCGTACAGAAATACGGGGTCAGAAAAAGCTCCTGGGTGACCACGATGTTCGCCCCCTCCCCCGCGGCCCGGCGGATGAGCTGTTCATGGCGGTCGAAGGCCTCCGCCTTGGAGGCGAAGGTTCCGGACTGGAGAAGGGCGATGCGGGGCATGGGATCGGGATCAGTGAGCGGAGGAATCTCGTTTCGCCCGGCAGGAGAACCACTTGATCACAGAGATGATCAGAAGAACGAGACCGGGCAGCGAGAAAAGCAGGCCGAGAGCGGTGGCGGCGAGAACCTGACCGATGTGCTCCGACAGTACGGCAGGGTCCGCGATCCCGCCATTCCCCATCGACGCGAAGGCCCTGCGCATGCCCGAGACCGTGACGGTCAGGCCGATCGTCGGAGCCACCAGAAAAAGCACGGCGGAAACCCAGACGGCGCGCATCCAGAACCGGCGTTTCCGCTCGAGATCGGAAGGCTCCGGAGCGGGTGCTCCCGAAGTCGGCGTGGAATAAGGCGTAGGGTCAGGCATCGGGTGAAGGGCGGATGATGTCGTGAAAACCCGCGCGGGGCGGATCATTCCTTCGGCTTGATCGTCACCAGCAGCGCATTCTCTGCAGCGAGGTATTTTTTCGCGAGGGCGTTGATTTCGGCGAGGGTGATGGACCGGTAGTCGGCGTCGCGGGTGCGGGCGAGGTCCAGACGCTTGGGATCCGCCTGGGACTGGCTCATCACGGTGTTGAGCCAGTAGCCGTTGTCGCGGAGGGATTTTTCGAGCATGCCGAAGGTGGGCTTGAGGGCGCGGTCGAGCTCGTCCGCGGTGGCACCGCCGGTGGCGAGCTTGTCGGCGAGGTCGCGCATGGTGTTGAGCAGGATTTCGATATCCCCGGGTTTGCCGATGCTCTGGCTGAGGAGGTAGCCCATGTCATCGAGCGCCTCGGAGCCGTCGGCTCCGGCGGCCGGGCTGTAGGATGCGCCCAGCTTCTCGCGGATCTCCTCGCGGAGGCGGTCGCCGAGGATCTCGGCGAGCATGTTGAGGCGGCGGAACTCCCTGACATTGTCCCGGAAACCCGCGGTCTTCCAAACCGTGAAGGCGATGCCCTGGGGGATCTTCGATTCGTAGGTGAACACCTTCGCGGCCGGGGCGTTGGGAAACTTCACCTTGCGGGCTTCCGCGAGGGCGGGCGGCGCGGAGGCACGGGAAGGCAGCGCGCCGAAGGTGGCGAGCAAGTCGGGCAGGATTTTCTCGGGATCGAAGTCGCCGACGACGGTGAGTTCGAGATATCCCTTCGTGAGTTCCGGGGTGAGCCACTTCCTCGCGTCCTCGATGGTGTAGGAGGAGAGTTTTTCGACTGGAGCCACGGTGAAGCGGGAGTCTCCGCCGTGGAGCCAGGCCTCCATTTCCTTCTGGGGCCCGGCGGGCGTGTGCCTGAGCTGCTGATAGAGCGTGGGAACGGCCTTCTGGAACTGCCAGAGCGCCTCCTCGCGGTAGCCGGGATCGGTAAGCGTGGCGCACATGTATTGGCATTGGAGCGTGAAGTCGGCCGGTGTGGTCGTACCACCGATGGTGAACGCGTCTCCGCCGATCCCGAGTGTGGAGCCGACGTTTCTTCCGGCCAGGATCTGCTGGAGTTCATCATTCGAGTGCTTGCCAAGGCCGCCACCCTCGAAGACGGCTTGGGCGAAATCGTCGAGCATCGGCATGTCCTTCGGCTGGGTGAGCTTTCCCGAGCCAACGCGGGCCATCAGGCGGATCTTGCCCTGCTCGAAATCCGTGCGCTTGAGATTGACGCGGACCTTGTTGGAAAGGACGAGCTGGGTAATGTCGAGGTCCGCCACTTCCTTGCGGGTGGCGACGGTTCCCGGAGCGCCGAAATCCGTGTAATCGAACACCTGGAGGGCGCGGTTGGAAGGAGGCTCCACCGGCTTACCGCGGGAATCCTCGAAGAGCGCGGAAAGCTCCTTTTCCGCATCCGCAGGCTTTTCCTTGGTGGTCAGGACGAGATGGTAACCGGGAGCCTCCCAGAACGTCTTCAAGGCCTTGAGGCAAGCGGCGGCATCAATGGCTTCAAGACTTCTGCGGGCGATTTCGAGGTCCGTTTCGGGCTCGGAGAAGACCACCTTGTCATTGAGTGTGCGGGCCAGCACAGTGGCAATGCCCTCGGACTTGCGGGTGGCCTTCTGTTTCACCTGCTGTTCGTACACGTTGAGCAAGTTCGATTTCGCCTCGGCGAGCTCCGGCTCCGTAAACCCGTGATCCATCGCACGCCGGAATTCCTGCTCGATGACGGGAACCACCTCCTGCCAGCGGTCATCCGCGGCGGTGACGCTGATCGAGCCGAGCTCGACGGAGTTGAACAGGACGGTCCGGGAGGCGGAACCCTCGGTGACGGGAGAATCCTTCTGTTTTGAAATCCGCTCGAACCGGCGGTCGATGATCGAATGAGCGATTTCGAGAGGCATGCGCTCGGCGCGGGTGGCGACGGTGTCGGGCTTCTCAACATGGGGGCGGACCAGCATCAGCGAAACGTCCGTGGAGGAGACCTCCTTGTCATGGAAGACGGCGGTTTCGAGCCCCTCCGGCTGGTGGATCTTGCCGAGGTCCGGATCTTTCCCCGGGTTCGCCGGGTTTTTCATGGACACAAAGGCACTCTCGATGCGGCCCTTCATTTCCGCGGGATCGATGTCGCCGGCGACCACGAAAGTCATGCGCTCCGGTGTGTAGTAGCGAGAGTAGAGGTCCACGAAACGCTCGCGCGGCGCGGACTTGAGCACCTCTTCGATGCCGATGGGGAAACGGTGCGCGATGAGGGAACCGGGCAGGAGTTTGGAAAACTGCTGCTCCATGAGACGGTAGTTCACCGAGTCCCGGCTGATTTTTTCCGAAAGCACCACGCCGCGCTCCCTGTCGATCTCCTCGGCGGAGAGAAGCGCCCCATCGCCGAAGTCGCGCATCACGGTGAAGGCCAGCTTCAGCGTGTCCTCGGAGAGGTCCGGGAGATCGAGCATGTAAACGGTCTCGTCAAAGGACGTGTAGGCGTTGGCGTGCGCGCCGAAGGCGATGCCGAGGCGCTGCATGCGCGGGATGAGGTCGGCGGCGGTGTAGTGCTTGGTGCCGTTGAAGACCATGTGCTCGAGGAAATGGGCGAGGCCGCGCTGGTCCTCCGCCTCCATGAGCGAGCCCGCGGCGATGTGGAGCCGGAGGGAGACGCGCTTGGGCGGTTCGGTGTTCGGATAGATGATGTAGCGCAGCCCGTTGTCGAGCGTGCCGAAGGTGGCCTTGGGGTCCGCGGCGATGTCCGAGGCCGCCTGAGGCCAGGGCCGGGGCGTCACCTTGGGAGCGGGAGGCTCCGCGGCGGGAGCGGACTTCGCCTCCACCACGGTCGGCACAGGCTCGGCGGGAGGCACGGGGGCATGGGGCGCGTCATCGTGGGGCCGCAACGAGAGAAAGGCCGCCGTCGCGGCGAGAATCAGAACGAGAACGAGCGGCGCGGCCTTGTGCATGGATTCAGCGTGGTTGAGGTGCGGGCGGTTTGGCAACGCCGAAAAGCGTCACTGGCACGCGGAGAAGTTCCGGAATTTTCCGCGGGCCCGGATGAAATTGGTGGTTGCATTCCCAACGGCCGCGTGATGTTTTCGCGGCCCCCGGCCGACAGGTCGGCATGCTTTGCGCGCGTGGCGGAATTGGTAGACGCGCTAGATTCAGGTTCTAGTGGGGGCAACCCCGTGGAGGTTCGAGTCCTCTCGTGCGCACCATCCCGCCGTCCAACGGACCCCGGAGCCGAACAGCCCGGGATTTTTGGTCGGGCAGCCGCCTCCGTCCGCCGGACGGCTTCCTTTCCGCAGATACGGTTAGAAGCCGCCGCATCAGACCACCGCCGTCTCCATGCCGAGCAGCTTGCCGATGATCCGGATGCGGTCGGCGAGGTGGCCGACACCCACGGCGCAGTGGTGGGCCGGGCCATGGGAGTTCCAGCGGTTCATGAAATCCCTCGCGCCGCAGGGGAAACGGTAACGGCTGTTGGTGTTGCCGATCTCCAGGATCGGGCCGGGCACGGACTCGCCTTCCGCCACCAGCAGCTTGAGGCGGTTGCCGGAGGTTTCCACCACGCTGAGCAGCGTGACCGGGCCGTGCTTCACCGACATTTCCACCGACAGCCCCCTGCCGACCTTGCCATGATAGACGGTGAGCGGGCGAACCTTGGTGCGACCCTCGGCGATGGCGATGTGACCGGGGCCGTCATGCCCCATGAGGATGACATCGTCGTTCCAATCCACCGCATAGTATTCGGTGAACGAACCGCCCGCACCGAGGATGTCGAGGATCTTCATGGCCTGGACGTTCTTGATCTCGAGTTCGCCGGCGACCGGACAGCCGCGCGCGGTGAGCAGCGAATTGCCGAGGATGATGGAACTCAGCGTGTCCTCGTTCTCCGGCATGCCAGTACCCATGTGATAATAGGCGAGCGAGCCAAGTTTTTTCTCCGCGACAAGGCGGTCGAGCGCAACAGAGGTGCGGGCGGCGCGGGCGAGCTCCTCTGCTGAGCAGTCCGACTGGACGTCGAACTCCGCCTGGAAAAGCGCGACCCGCTCCGCGACCGCGGCGTCCGTCACTTCACGGCGGAGGGCGCTGAGCTCGTCCACCTCGACCATCTCGATGTGGGTTCCGAAAGCCGCGCTCTGGAGCGTGAGATCGGAGTAGATGTCGAGCATGCCGCCGTAATAGTGGCCCATCACGCCGAGGCGGTTGTGGGACATCACGTGGGCGACCTTGGCAGCATCGATCCACGCGTCGATCTCCACCCAAACCGGCGGATCGTCATGAAGCCGGCCGGTAATCTGATAGAAAGGCAATCTCGCACGGGTGAGAACGTTGGCGATTTCGGGAACCGGGCAGGAGCCGCAGTGGCCAAGCCACTCGCCCGTCATGGCGCGGCGATCTCCCGAGCGGTTGAACCTCTCGTAGGGGATCGCCGCCAGCGGTGACAGATTGAGCACCACTACCGGAACCTTAGCGCGCCGCACGAGCGGCAGCACGGTGGAGGAAAGCGCGTAGGTGGTGGAATGCAGGAAGATCAGGTCCACCTCGTTGCGGCGGCAGACGTGACCCGCTTCATAGGAGGCGTCCACGTTGTCGATCAGGCCGAGCTGGACCAGATTCACGCCCGGACGGGCGAGTCTGGCGGCAACGACAGCCATGTCCGCCTCGAGCTTTTCTTTCAGACCGGGAAACTGTGGCCAGTAGGCGTCGAGGCCGATGCCGGCATACGCGATGTTCAGGGGATGATGCGTGGTGGAGTCCATGGTCCTGTCAGCTGTGATACGCTCGGCTCAGTATTCTTCTTCCTCCTCCATGCCGGGCACCGGAGGGATCACGTCCTCGCGCATCAGCAGGCGCTGGAGATCGAGGTCCGCCAAAAGATCGGCCGGCGTGTTCCGCACGATGGATGCGTAGGGAATGATGCGGTCGAGCTCGGCGATGGCGCAATGAACCATGGAGCAGACGATGTCCGGATCGAATCGCTCGCGCTCGAAGAGATTCGTGATGCGGAACACGAGCAGCGCGCGGTCGATGTCATACTCGAACCCGCCCAACGTGAGAGGCTTGTTGGCCCGGGCCAGCAGTTCTAGCAGCGCGGAGAGGTGTTCGCCATGCACGGGCATCGGCGACTCTGTGACCACACTCAGAGCGTTGAGCTGCGGATGCGCCTGGGCCACCAGATCGACGCGCGTATGGTGCGCTTCGAAGCCCGCGCGCAGAACATCGCGTCCCTCGACAAGTTCACAATGCCAGCCGTTGGCTCCGAAGGTTTCCTCTACTGTCAGGATCTGCCGCGAGTGGGGACGCATGGCCGGAGCATGGAGCCCCGGTGCAGGGATGAAAAACGATTTTTCGGGAAACTCACGCGACCCGTCCCCCCTCTCCAATCCGGCCGAGCACCGCCTTGGCCAGGAGATCCCGGCGGTCCGCGCGGATCGGCTTCAGGGAGAGATGAATGCCGGAGCGTCTCCCCGCATCGTGGTGGAGCGTGAGGAGGTTCGCTTCCGCATCGATCTCCGCGCTGTGGATCTCCGCCCATGAAACCATCCGCATTCCAGAGGCCGGGCGGAAAAAGGGGAAGATCTCGATGCCCAGGGGCGTTAGAATCAGATAGGCATGACAGGTCAGTCCCGCGGCGAGGCGCGCGGAGACCAGCGCCAGCCCCAGCGGCAACAGGGCCCAGCCCGCGTGAGGGAGATCGGGATTGACGCCACGATAAACCGCGGTCGCCGCCAGCGTCACCGCCGCGGCCAGCAAAACCGCGGATGCCACCCAGAACCCGACGGCCTGCCCGGAGCGAGTGAAACGCAGCTCCTTTTCCGGCGACTGGACACCGCGGGCCATTATTTCACCCGTGCCTGCGCAGGCTCCGTCATTTCGATCACCGCGGTTTCCGCGGCGGTGAGTTCCTTCTCGAACTCGGCGAGACTGAACCCACCGTTCTCCAGCACCATCGGGCTCTCGCAATCCCCAATCATGGCGACGATCCTCTCCAGGCCGAACAGCGAGGCACCGCCTTTGCATCGGTGAAGCTCCTCACGCAAGCTGGCAAAGTTTCCGGCCTCGATCATCGACATCCAACCGGTCATCAAGCGCCGGGTGTCGTTGAAATAATCGAATGCAAGCTCCCTGAGTCCATCCAGATCGCCATGGGCCATCTTCAAGAAAAACACCGGGTTCATCGGGACGAGATTTTCCTTCACGAGAAGCCCATCATCTCCTCAACGCCATGCCATGCTGAAGGCAAAAATCGCGTAATGTTCAAACGATCAATCCACGGGACTCCCGGCCGCCCGAAGCTCCGCCAGCAATTGCCCGACCAGCGCATCCCTGCCCGTCGCCCGGGCAAGTTCAAGCCGCAACGCCAGAGTTTCCGGACTCCTCAGCTCGGCCTCGGGCATCGCACCGATCCATTCCGCGGCGGACTCGAAGTCCCCGATCGCCAGCGCTCCCTCGGCTCTCGTCAGCAGCGAGGGACACTCACCCGCAAGCGGCTTGTCCCGAAACACCGCCCATTTCGCATGCTCCGGCAGGTCGTCCGGCACATCCGGCCCCTCAATTCGCTCCAAATACACCAACTCATCCCCATCCCGGTGCCGCCTCCATACGTTGATGGCCACCACCAGCGTCAGACCCAGCATGAGACAGGTCGCCTCAAGCACGAAGGGGGTCGTCGCCACACCCACCATGGTGCCAATCCACTCACCCAAGACCCCGGGCACATGGCCCCACCCCACCAACAGACCGCAAATCCCCACCCCCATCAGCACGAGAATGCCCGCGCCAAGCGCGATCTGCTTCAACCTTTGCTCGTCGCCGGTTCGGATCATCCGGCCCGCAGGATAGCCGTGTTTCACTCGATTCCCAACTCCGGAAATCCGGAAATTTATTACATATTTCTTGATTATTTTAAATTTTTTACTAAATTCCCGGCGTCTTGCTCGCGTTTTTGAAAATGAAAACCTTGATGATCGGACTGCTGCTGGCATCCCCGCCGGTGGCGGCATGGATGCTGCGTGCGGCGGAGCCTGCCATTCACGAACCCGCGATCCGGCCGACCCCGCATGCCGCGCTTGCCGCATCGAACGAGGCCGCCGTGCAAGTACCCATCGAGGTGGTCACGGAGGGAAGCGCTCCGGAATGGGTGTATGTCGAGGTGCGGAGCCAGACGATCCCCGAACCTGGAAGCACCGCAATAGCCGCGCTCGCCAGCCTGCTTCTGCTGCGACGCCAGCGGCCGGCCGGAAAATGATCCGCCCGTCCTCTTCGCTCTTGGCTCCGGCTCCGGCTGCCCCTAAACCCCGGCCATGCGGCTTTTCGACACGCTGACCAGGACCGAGCGGGAACTTCGCCCCATCGACGGCACGACGTTCCGTTTTTACTGCTGCGGTCCCACGGTTTACGGCCCCGCGCACATCGGAAACTTCCGGACCTTCGTGCTTCAGGACGTTCTGCGCCGCACCTTGGAAACCGGCGGCATGCGGACCCTCCACGTCCGCAACATCACCGATCTCGACGACAAGACGATCCGGGATTCCCAAAAGGCCGGAAAACCCCTCGCCGAGTTCACCGCCGGCTGGACCCGGAAATTCCACGCTGACTGCGAAAAACTCGGCCTGCTCCCTCCCCACATCGAGCCGGGAGCCGTCGAGCACATCCCCCACCAGATCGCCATGATCGAGGCGCTGGTGGAAAGCGGACACGCCTACGCGTCCGACGACGGTTCGGTTTACTTCAAAATCTCCTCGTTTCCCGGTTACGGCAAACTCTCCCGCCTCGACGAGCGGGAACTTGCCCTCGGCAAGACCCAGAACGCCCGCGCCAACGCGGACGAGTATGAAAAGGACAGCATCTCGGACTTCGTCCTCTGGAAAGCGCGCCGGCCCGAGGACGGCGAGAACTTCTGGCCCTCCCCATGGGGCGAGGGCCGCCCCGGCTGGCATCTCGAGTGCTCCGCCATGATCCGCGAGTACCTCGGAGACACCTTCGACCTCCACTCCGGCGGCGTGGACCTCGTGTTCCCGCACCACGAGAACGAGATCGCCCAGAGCACCTGCGCCTGCGGCGGCCACTTCGCCTCGCACTGGTTCCACATCACCCACCTCCTCGTCGACGGCGGAAAAATGTCGAAGTCCCTCGGCAACCTCCACACGCTGTCCGATCTCGAGGACCGCGGTTTCACCCCGATGGAAGTCCGCTACGTGCTCATCGGCGGCCACTACCGCAAGCCGCTCAATTTCACCCTCGATTCCCTGGCCGGAGCCCGCGAGGCGCTGGCGAAACTCGCCAGGGGCGCGCGCAACCTCGCCATGAAAATGGGGGCGGACACCACGCTCGACTCCGCCGGATTCGGTCCCTTCCAAACCGCCTGGGAAAGCCTCAACGACGACCTCAACACCCCCGCCGCGCTCGGCGGGATTTTCACCGGCCTTCGCGAAGCCGCCCATCTAACCGGCAAGGACGCCGCCGCCGCCCTCGCCGGATTCAACCGCATCCTCCGCGCGCTCGGCCTCGTGCTGCCCGAAGTGGCCGACGAAGCCTCCATCGAAATCCCCGCTCCCATCCGCGCCCTCGCCGAGACCCGTTGGCAGGCCCGCCTCGCCAAAAACTGGACGGAATCCGACAAGCTCCGCGCGGATCTCGCCGCGCAGGGCTGGCTCGTCAAGGACGCCAAGGACGCCTACACGCTGGAACCCGCTCCCTGACCTCCGACGGCACCCCTCGTTTTCCTTGCCCGCCTCCGCCACGCAAGCCACGCTCCGCCCGTGGCCGAGGAGCTTGAAAACGGTTCGATTGACGAATTGCTGCGGGCGTTGGATGCTTCCGACCCCTCCGCCTTGCTCGCCGCGGCCGAGGATGTCCACTACGCCGACCTCGCCGCGCTCTACGAGAATCTCGATGACGAGAAACGCGACCTGCTCCTCAAGACCATCGGCCCGGAACTCGCCACCGATGTGGTCGCCGAACTGCCGGACACCCTCATCGAGGACGCGCTCAACCACTTCAAGCCCGCCCAGCTCCGCGTCCTGCTCGGAAACCTCTCCGACGACGACCGCGTGGACGTCTTCCAGGTGGTGAGCGCAGAGGCACAGGTCCGTTTCTTCAGCCTGCTGGGCCCGCGCGACAAGGAACTCACCCGCAACCTCCTCAAATACGACGAGGACACCGCCGGCGGCCGCATGACCACCCAGATCGGCCGCATCACCGCGGACATGACGGTCAAGCAGGCCATCACCGTGCTGAAACGCGACCGCGAGGATGCGGAGACGCTCGCCCGAATCTTCGTCGTCGATGAACAGGGCCGCCTCGTCGGGAAAATCCGCCTCCGGGACCTCGCCTTCAACACCTGGGACACCCCCATCCGCGACATCATGGAGGAGGCGGACGAAACCATCCTCGCGACCGCCGACCAGGAGGAAGCCGCGCGCACGCTTTCGAAATACGACCTCATCGTGCTGCCCGTGGTGGACGAGTTCCACCATCTGTTAGGCGTGCTGACCTACGACGACGCGCTCGAAATCGTCGAGGAGGAATCCACCGAGGACATCGAGAAACTCGCGGCCATCAGCGGCGAGCAGTCGGAGGTTTCCTACCTGAACACCACCGTCGTCTCCCACTACCGCCGCCGCGTCGTCTGGCTCATCGGCCTGGCCTTCGTCTCGATCGCCTCGGGTTACGTGATGTTCCATTTCAGCGAAGTCTTGGCAAAGGCCTTCGTGCTCTCGCTCTTCCTTCCGATGGTCGTCGCCGCGGGAGGAAACTCCGGCGGCCAGGCCGCCACCATGGTCATCCGCGCGATGGCGCTCGGGGAGATCAACACCGGCAACGCCCTCCGCATCGCCTGGAAGGAGGCCCGCACCGGACTCTTCCTCGGACTCACACTCGGCATCTCCATCGCCGGATTCATCGCCGTGATCTTCCCCCACGTCCAGCACGAGACAGGCGGGGGCTTCGACTTCCCGCACCTTGCCGCCGCCGTCGCCGCGGCCATTACTGTCCAGGTCCTCTCCGCCACGGTCCTCGGCGCGCTCCTGCCCATCGCCGCCCGCGCCATCCGTCTCGACCCCGCGGTGGTTTCGGCACCCTCTCTCGCCTCCACCGTCGATGTGTCCGGCATGCTGATCTACTTCACCACCGCCGGCGCGATCCTCAACCTGACCTGACGCTCCGCAATGTCCGCCACCGATGCCCTCCGCTCCGCTGTCCGCGATGTCGTCGATTTCCCGAAACCCGGGATCGTCTTCAAGGACATCACCCCGATCCTCGCCGACGGAGCGCTTTTCCGCCAGTCCATCTCCCTGCTCTGCGAAACCACCGGCGGAGTGAAAATCGACAAAGTCGTCGGCATCGACGCCCGCGGCTTCATCTTCGCCGCCGCCGTGGCCGACCGCCTCGGCGCGGGCTTCGTTCCCGTTAGAAAGAAGGGCAAACTCCCCTGGAAAACCCGCCAGACCGCCTATTCGCTCGAATACGGCGAATCCATCGTCGAGCTCCACGAGGACGCCGTGAAACCCGGCGAGACCATCCTGCTGGTGGATGACCTGTTAGCCACCGGCGGCACCGCGGCCGCCGCGGTGAAGCTGCTCGATGAACTCGGAGCCCGTCTCGTCGGCATCTCCGTGCTCATCGAACTCACGTTCCTCCATGGCCGCGCGAAACTCGCGCCGCACCCCGTCAGCTCGATCCTGAGCTACTAACGGCACGGGAATTGCTAAAGCGTGCCGCGCGCCGCCGGGCAGGGCTTTTTGTTGCCACAATCGGAGGCTTGACAGTTCCGCCAGGTTTCCGCTTGGAATCCACGCTTTCACCCAAACCTCACCCACCCCCGATGATTCCGACGTCTCGCCTCGTTGCATTCGCCACCTTTCTCGCTGTTTCACCACTCCCCACGCATGCTCAAAGCTGGCAACCGCTCACCAGTGGGCTCCCTGTCAACGCACGCGTCCAAGCCATCGCGGGCAACAGCGACGGCTCCGATCTCTTCATCGGTGTCGGCATGCCGCTCGAAAGCGTCGGCATCTACCGATCAACGGACAACGGACTGACTTGGACCAAAACTGCCGACGGGCCCGGCCCAAACACCGCAATTTATGCGGAGGAGCTTCTCGTTCACGGCAGCACGATGCTCGCCACCCGCTTTGTGAATACCGGCGAGCTTTTCGTTTCCACCAACAGCGGCGCTTCCTGGCAACTCGCCTCCGGACTTCCCAACAACAGCGCGCTGCCAGTCGGCTCCAATGGCGGCATCATGGACCTCGCCCGGGATGGCTCCACCTACTACTGCCAGGTCCTCCCTCAAGGCCCCTACAAATCCACCGACGGCGGCCTCACTTGGTCCCCCGCCAACTCCGGCATCGCCGGCAGCGGCTCCCATGTCCGAATCATCAACGGCCGGGTCTTCGCCACCCAGGCGAATTCCGGCCTTTGGACTTCTGACGACCAGGGAGCCTCCTGGACCGCCCGAGCAACGCCCGGTTTCCTGTTTGGAAATCCCGTCCGCATGGCCACGCTTGGCAACACCATCTGCCTCGCCACCAATCAGAACAACTCCCTTTCGGTGTTATCTTCAGTAGCCGGTGAAGAACCATGGCAAGGCAGCGATACCGGACTGCCCACCGGTTCCCGGCACTCCGACCTCGAAGCCAGCGCGACCACCCTCTTCAGCGCGGGCGGCACCACCAATGCGGGCGGACAACAAATCCCCTATGTTGCTCAAAGCTCCGACGCCGGCCTCACATGGTCCAATCTCACCGCCACTGGACTCGTCGGCCCGGAAACCACGTGGCATTATGCCAGCGAGCTCTGCATTCATAATGGCTACCTCTATGCCGCGACTTACAGTTTCGGCAACACCCACCGTTTCGTCCGCCTTGCCCTGACCAACGGAGAATTTCCGCAGGCTCCCGTCATCGTCACCCAGCCCACGCCCGCCACCTTCACTACCGGCGCGGGCGAAAGCGCCACCTTCCAGGCACTCGCAACCGGCAAAGGACCGCTCACCTATCAATGGCGGCTGAACGGCACGCCCCTGGATGGCAAAACTTCTCCGACACTCACACTCACCAACCTGCAAGCGGGCGACGCCGGCAGCTACACCGTTGCCGTCACCAACACCACCGGAACCACCGTGAGCAACGCGGCCGTTCTCACGGTTAGTCCGTCCAACCCGGGAAATCTGGATTACTCTTTCAACGCACCCATCAGCAAGGTGTTTTCCGGAGCCACTCTTTTCGGCGGCACCGCTTACAAAGTCTGGCCGCAGGCCGATGGAAAAATCCTCGCCGCAGGGGATTTTGATCGGGTGGCCGTCACTCCCGGCTCTCCGTTTCCCACCGGTGGCACGCCATGCACCAACGTCGCGCGCTTCACTTCCACCGGCACTCTTGATCCATCGTTCACGCTTGGAACCGTGGCCACTGGCGGCGTCATCAAAGCGCTCGCCGTCCAATCCGACGGCAAAATCCTCATCGGCGGCACATTCACCAGCTATGCCGGAACCACCCGCAACCGTCTCGCACGGCTCAACGCCGATGGCACACTGGACACAGGTTTCATGGCCACCGGCACTGGTTTCAGTGATGGTGAGGTCCTCGAGATCCTCGTCCTACCCAACGGCAAAATCCTAGTCGGCGGCAGCTTCACCACCGTCCACGGAGTGTCCCGCGCAAACCTCGTGCGCCTCAATGCCGACGGCACACGCGACACCACTTTTCTCCCGAGTCTGGCAGGCCCCAACAACACCGTCCGAGCTCTCGCCCTCTCGGGCGAAAGCCTCTACATCGGTGGAGATTTCGGCAGTTTCAACGGCGTCAACACCGGCCGCATCGCCAAAACGGATCTTACAGGAGTGAGAGACACCACTTTCAACTCCGGCGGCACGGGAATCTCATCGGGAATCGTTTTCGATCTCGCCGTCCAGTCTGACGGCAAACTCGTGGCCACAGGTTCCTTCACAACCTACAACGGAAACGGTAATCCGGCCTCCCGTATCATCCGCCTGACCTCCAACGGTGCCATCGACCACGTCTTCGGAACTGGCCTCGGGCAAACGGGCACAACCCTCGCTATCCAACCCGACGGCAAAATCATCGTCGGTGGCAATTTCACCAGTGCTGGCGGCTCCACCCGCAACCGACTGGCCCGCTTCCTCTCCGATGGCTCGTTCGATCCCGCGTTCAATCCCGGAGCCGGCCTGATCAGCCAAGCTGAAAACATCGCCCTGCAAAACAACGGCAGACTTCTCGTGGCGGGAGCATCCACTTCCTACGACGGGATCACCCGCTATCTCGTCGCCCGGGTTTTCACCGGTTCACCTCCGCTGGTCGCACCCGATCCACTCGCCGATTTCCTCGCCAACGCCGGCGTCCCCTCCAATCTCCGCGGACCGAATGACGATGCGGACGGCGACGGCCTCGACAACCTGCTCGAATACGCCCTCGACCTGAATCCCCTCGGAAACGGCGGTGCGTATTCCGGCACCCCGCCCACGTCGCAGCAGACTCCGACCCAACTGAGTTACACCTACCGCCGAGTCCGCAACGACGTCACCTACCTGGTCGAGACATCTCCCACGCTTATCGAGGGCACTTGGACCAGCGTTGGCGTCACCCAGGGCACGCCAGGACCAGACGGCACCACCACCGCCAGCATCCCGATCACGGCCGGCAGCGGATTCCTGCGTTTGTCGGTCACACGGTGAAATCAACGGCTGACGCCCAGTCGCCAGAACAACTCCGGAGCATCGTTGGTGGCCGGCGTCAGGTAGTACGAACGGGTCTCTGTGTCGCCGTTGTCCACGGGCGTTCCGAATTCGGTGGCGCTGGCGGAGCCGGTGCCGAAGTCGTCAAGATTGAGGCCGGCCTGCACGGCGACGCTTGTGCCGCGGAGGTTCTTGGGAATCACCACCTGAACCACGCGGTAGGTTTTCCCGAAGTCCAGTCCGGAGACACCCGCGGCGGCAAGGGCCGCGCCCGTCTGGATGGCGCTGCCGGTGAAGGGATTGACACGGGAAGCGGCACTGTTCGGCCCGGTTTGATAGAGATACTCGATCAGGTTGGCGAGTCCGTCGTCATCCGCGTCGTCCAAATCGCCGCGCAGGCCTTCAGGCACGCCGGCATTGGCGAGGTATTCCTCCACCGGATCGGTGGCGGCGGAAGGATTACCCTTCAGGCGGACGAGGCGCTGGACCGCCGTGCCGTTGTAGTCGGTGAAATTCCCCGCGCACCAGATCGAGCCGTCCGCGGCGAGGTTGATGTCCTCCACCTGGCCGTTGAAACCGGTGCCGATGGCG
>Ga0114938_1000345_pt1 | contig 36511 bp, 30 predicted proteins | sample AshMeaBigSpring_FD_88675 | JGI IMG/M metagenome (GOLD analysis project Ga0114938, IMG submission 88675) | Groundwater microbial communities from Big Spring, Nevada to study Microbial Dark Matter (Phase II) - Ash Meadows Big Spring | ecosystem: Environmental > Aquatic > Deep subsurface >... | reverse complement strand
AGTCCCGAGGCGATGCTGTTGCGCTGGTCCGCGTGCATGGCCTCACCCCGGCCGCCGCCCCTCCAAGGGCAGGGCGATCGCCTATGACCGAGGCCGCTTCCTTTTTTCCCCTTCCCCCTTGCGGGGAGGGATCAGGGGTGGGGGACAAACTTCGCAATGCGGGGGGTCACCTCACCCCCGACCCCTCCCCGTCGAGGGGAGGGGAGGCCACACGGCCGTCGCGCGGGTATCCATATGCGATAGCCCTTGCGGGGAGAGGAGGAGGCGTCGCGCGGGCGGATGCTGGGTTGCGCACAGGTCGAGAGCCGCGCTCCTGCCGCGACACACGGGCCGTGCTAGAGCCTGATCGTTCGAGGTGGAAGCGTCCTGCTTCCACCGAGAGCGTGAATCAGACTCTCGAGCAAAGACTTGGAGCGCGTCCTTTCTCCAGAACTGATTCCATCAACGTCGGACGCGCTCTAGACCAACCTGCATCCGCAGTCGCGTGCAATCCAATGCCCTCCAGCGCGGCGGCGACGTTCGAGCACAGCCTCCACCGCCTCAAGGCCGCGCTCACGCCGGCTGCCCCGCTCTACCTCGCCGCCGCCCACGCCTATCGCGGCGACGATGCGAGCCGCATCGCCGCGCTCGCAGCACTCGCCGAGCACTGCGGCACGCCGCTCGTCGCGACCGGCGACGTGCTCTACCACGCGCCGCACCGCCGCCCGCTCGCCGACGTCCTCACCTGCATCCGCGAGGGCGTGACGATCCACGCGGCCGGCCACCGCCTCGCGCCGAACGCGGAGCGCCACCTGAAGCCGCCGGCCGAGATGGCGCGGCTCTTCCGCGCGTTCCCCGACGCCATCGCGCGCACGGCCGCGATCGCCGCCCGCTGCCGCTTCTCGCTCGACGAGCTCGCCTACGAGTACCCCGACGAGCCGGTGCCGCCCGGCCGGAGCGCGCAATCCCACCTCGAGGCGCTGACCTGGGAGGGCGCGCGCTGGCGGTTCCCGGACGGGCTGCCGGAGCCGGTCGCCGAGGCGATCCGCCGCGAGCTCGCGCTCATTGCCCGGCTCGACTATGCGCCCTACTTCCTCACCGTGCACGACATTGTGCAGTTCGCGCGGTCGCGCGGCATCCTCTGCCAGGGCCGCGGCTCGGCCGCCAACTCGGTCGTGTGCTACTGCCTCGCCATCACCGCCGTGAACCCGACCGAGATCGACCTGCTGTTCGAGCGCTTCCTCAGCGAGGCGCGGCGCGAGCCCCCCGACATCGACGTCGACTTCGAGCACGAGCGGCGCGAGGAGGTGATCCAGTACATCTACGCCCGCTACGGCCGCGACCGCGCCGGCCTCGCCGCGACCGTCATCTCCTACCGCGCGCGCTCGGCGGTGCGCGAGGTCGGCAAGGCGATGGGGCTCTCGGAGGACACCGTCGCAGCGCTCGCCGGCATGGTGTGGGGCACGCGCCCCATTCCCGGAAAGGGCGGCGGCGCGCTGCCCGAGCGGCACGTGCGCGAGGCCGGCCTCGATCCCGCCGACCCGCTGCTCGCCGCCGTGCTCGCCCTCGCCGACGAGCTCGTCGGCTTCCCGCGCCACCTCTCCCAGCACGTCGGCGGCTTCGTGCTGACGCGCGGGCCGCTGATCGAGGTCGTGCCGGTCGGCAACGCGGTGATGGCGGACCGCACCTTCATCGAGTGGGACAAGGACGACCTCGCCGCGCTCGGCCTGTTGAAGGTCGACGTGCTGGCGCTCGGCATGCTCTCGGCCATCCGCCGCGCGCTCGACCTGATCGCGCGCCACCACGGCCGGCAACTGTCGCTCGCCACGGTCCCGCGCGACGAGGCGAGCGTCTACGACATGCTGTGCCGGGCCGATTCGATCGGCGTGTTCCAGGTCGAGAGCCGGGCGCAGATGAACATGCTGCCGCGCCTGCGGCCGCGCACCTTCTACGATCTCGTCATCGAGGTCGCGATCGTGCGCCCGGGGCCGATCCAGGGCGACATGGTGCATCCCTACCTGCGCCGGCGCTCGGGCGTGGAGGCGGAGGAGTATCCCGCGCCCTCGCCCGTGCACGGGCCACCCGACGAGCTCCGCCAGATCCTCGGCAAGACCAAGGGCGTGCCGCTGTTCCAGGAGCAGGCGATGCGCATCGCCATGGTCGCGGCGGAGTTCTCCGATGCCGAGGTCAACGAGCTCAGGAAGGCGATGGCGACGTTCCGCCGCCGCGGCACCATCGGGCTCTTGGAGGAGAAGATGGTCTCGCGCATGGTGGCGCGCGGCTACGATCCCGCGTTCGCCCAGCGCTGCTTCAACCAGATCAAGGGCTTCGGCGAGTACGGCTTTCCGGAGAGCCACGCGGCGAGCTTCGCCCACCTCGTCTACGTCTCGGCGTGGATCAAGCACCACTATCCGGCGGCGTTCGGCGCGGCGATCCTCAATGCGCAGCCGATGGGCTTCTACGCGCCGGCCCAGCTCGTGCGCGATGCGCGCGAGCACGGCGTCGAGGTGCTGGGTGTCGATGTCAACCACTCGGAGTGGGACTGCACGCTGGAGAGTGGCGTAGGTTGGGTTAGCGCGGCCCCGCAGGTGCAGTGGAATGACAGTGCTGATCCGCGCGTAACCCAACATGGTACCGCGCGGGAGGCTGTTGGGTTGCGCGCGGATCAAACTCCGAGATCAAGCCGCGAGAGACGGGCCGCGTCAACCCAACCTACACTCCGTCTCGGGTTGCGCCAGATCGACGGATTACAGGGGGAGGAGATCGCGCGGCTCGTTGCGGCGACACCCTTCTGCTCCGTGCACGATCTGTGGCAGCGGGCGGGCGTGAGGCTCGCGACGCTCGAGCGGCTCGCGGCGGCAGACGCATTCCGCTCGCTCGGGCTCGACCGGCGCCAGGCGCTGTGGGAGGTGAAGGGCCTCGCGAGCGCCGAGCCGCTGCCCTTGTTCGCGTGGAGCGCGGCGCGCGAGCGGGGCGCGGAGGAAGCGGTCGCGCTGCCCGCGATGGGCCTGAGCGAGCACGTCGTCAACGACTACCAGACGCTCCGGCTCTCGCTCAAGGCGCACCCGGTGAGCTTCCTGCGCGCGCGGCTCGAGGCATCGCGCATCCTCCCCTGCGCGGCGCTGCGCGGCCTGAAGGACGGCGCGTTCGTTCGCGTCGGCGGCGTCATCCTGGTGCGCCAGCGGCCGGGCTCGGCCAAGGGCGTCGTGTTCATGACGCTCGAGGACGAGACGGGCGTGTGCAACGCGGTGGTGTGGCCGAAGACGCTCGAGCGCTTCCGCAAGGTCGTCATGACCGCGCGCATGATCGTGATCACGGGGCGCATCCAGCGCCACGAGAATATCATTCACGTCGTCTCGGGCCGGCTCGAGGATACGAGCGACTGGCTGCTCGAGCTTTCCGAGCACGGACGCGATCTCCGCCTCCCGATCGCCCATGCCGACGAGGTGCTGCGGCCCGAGCCCGGCAGCCAGCGCTCGAGCGCGGCCGCCCCGCCGCGCCTCGCCCGCCACCCGCGCACCGGGCGCACTATCCCAAAGCGGCTCGCGACCATGCTGCCGAAGTCGCGGGATTTCCATTGACGGCCAAATCGCGGCACACTCGGGTGACAACCCGCCGCGACCGACCCCACCCGCCGATGCCGACCACGCCATCCCCCGCCGCCGTAATCCGTCCGATCGACCTCGTGCGCGCCACGCTCCTCGCCCTGGCCCTCGTGGCCGCCGCAGCGATCCACCGCGGCGACAGCCCGCCGGCGCCGGCCACGCCCCCGGCGCCCGAGGCGGCGAGCGGGCTCAGCGCCCGCCCGCTCGCCGTCGCCACGCGGCAGATGGTTGCGGCGCCCCATCCCGTCGCGACAGGGGCCGGCCTCGCCATCCTGCGTGCCGGCGGCAGCGCGGCCGATGCCGCGATTGCGGCCGCGATCATGCTCACCCTGGTCGAGCCGCAGGCCTCCGGCATCGGCGGCGGCGGCTTCGCACTGCACTATGCGGCGGCCGGCGGCGCGATCACCACTTTCGACGGCCGCGAAACGGCGCCCGCCGTGGCCAGGCCCGACCGCTTTCTAGATCGCGGCAAGCCGCTGCCGTTCCAGCTCGCCGTGCATTCGGGCCTCAGCGTCGGCACGCCAGGGCTCGTCCGCATGCTCGAGCTGCTGCATCACCGGCACGGTCGCCTCGCCTGGGCCGATCTCGTGCAGCCTGCGGTCCAGCTTGCCGACGCGGGCTTTCCGGTCTCGCCGCGGCTCAACCGCCTGCTCTCCCTGCGCGGCGCAGAGGCTTTCGATGCGGCGGCCCGCGCCCACTTCTTCGACGCGAGCGGCGCGCCATGGCCGGCCGGCCATCGCCTCGCCAACCCCGGGCTCGCCGCGACGCTCCGCGCGATCTCAGCCGGCGGCGCCGATGCCTTCTATACCGGCGAGATTGCGCAGCGCATCGTCGAGGCGGTCGCGCGTGCGCCGAACCGCTCCGGCGACCTCACCCTCGCCGATCTTGCCGGCTACACCGCGAAGGAGCGTGCGCCGGTCTGTGTCGATTACCGCGGGCACCGCATCTGCGGCATGGGGCCGCCGTCATCGGGAGCCCATGCCGTCGCTCAGGCGCTGCGCCTGGTCGAGCTCCATGACCTCGGTCGCACGCCCGAGCGCGCGATGAGCCACCGCGGGCTGCACATCATCGCCGAAGCGCAGAAGCTCGCGTACGCCGACCGCGACTTCCACGTCGGCGATCCCGACGTCGTCCCCGTGGCCGCCGGCCTGCTCGATGCCGGCTACCTCGCCGAGCGCCACGCGCTGCTGCACCCCGCCCGCGCAGGCACACGGCTCTATCCCGGCTCGCCGCCGGCGGCCAGGCGCGCCGCCCTCGGCGACGACGCAACCGGAGAGGGCGCCGGGACGAGCCACGTCTCGGTCGTCGACGCCGCCGGCAATGCCGTTGCGCTCACGTCCTCGATCGAGGCCGCGTTCGGCGCGCGGCTGATGGCCGGCGGGTTCCTGCTCAACAACCAACTGACCGACTTCTCGTTCCGTCCGCGCGACACGCTCGGCCGGCTGGCGGCGAATGCGGCCGGCCCCGGCAAGCGGCCGCGCAGCTCCATGGCGCCGACGATCGTCACCGGCCCCGACGGCCGGCTCGCGCACGTGCTCGGCTCGACCGGCGGATCGGCGATCATCACCTATGTGGTGCAGGCCCTGGTCGGGCTCATCGACTGGCAGCTCGATCCTGCGGCGGTCGCCGGGCTCCCGCGCTTCGCCGGCCGCGGCGGCGAGCTGCATCTCGAGCAGCACGGCAAGGTGGTGTGGCAGGCGCTGAGGCTCGCACCCTATGGCCACCGGTTCCGCATCGGGCCGCAGACCTCTGGCACGCAGATCGTATCGGTTCGCAACGGCCGGCTCCAGGGCGGCACCGACCCGCGCAAGGAGGGTGTCGCCCTCGGCGACTGAGCGGCCCGTGCGCCCGCGCTCCGCTTGACAGGCTCGCGCGCCGCGTGCTTCTGCGGGGCACTCTCACCTTCCGAGGCGCCGCACCCATGGCCCGAGCGCTCATCTTCCCCGGTCAAGGCAGCCAGGACGTCGGCATGGGTCGCGCGCTCGCCGAGGCCTTTCCGGCGGCCAAGGCGGTGTTCGACGAGGTCGATGCCGCGCTCGGGCAGAAGCTCTCCACCCTCATGTGGGAAGGGCCCAAGGACCAGCTGACACTCACCGAGAACGCGCAGCCGGCGCTGCTCGCACATTCGCTCGCCGTCGTGCGCGTGCTCGCGCGCGAGAAGGGGTTCAGGCTCGAGGCCAAAGTGAAGCTCGTCGCGGGCCATTCGCTCGGAGAGTATTCCGCACTCGCCGCCGCCGGCGCATTCAGCCTCGCGGATGCGGCGCGGCTGCTCAAGCTGCGCGGCCAGGCGATGCAGAAGGCGGTGCCGGTCGGCCAGGGCGCCATGACGGCGCTGCTCGGCGTCGGCCTCGACGTCGCGCGGCGCATCGCCGCCGACGCCGCGCAGGGCGAGGTCTGCGACATCGCAAACGACAACGAGCCGGCGCAGGTCGTGCTCTCCGGCCACAGCAGCGCGATCGACCGCGTCGCCGAGGTCGGCAAGGCGCACGGGCTGCGCCGCGCGATCCCGCTGCCGGTCTCCGCGCCGTTCCATTGTGCGCTGATGCAACCCGCGGCCGACGCGATGGCGGCGGCCCTCGCCAAGGTCGAGATCAAGGCCCCGGTCGTACCTCTCGTCGCCAACGTGCTCGCCGCGCCGATCAGCGTCCCCGACGCGATCAGGAAGGGCCTCGTCCAGCAGGTGACCGGCACGGTGCGCTGGCGCGAGTGCGTGCTCGCGATGCACGCGGCCGGCATCACCGAGCTCTACGAGATCGGCTCGGGCAAGGTGCTCTCCGGCCTCACCGGCCGCATCGAGAAATCGCTGAAGGCGACACCCATCGGCACACCCGCCGACATCGATGCGGCACTCGCAGCGCTCACCAGTTAGAAAGTCCGAGGTTCACGCATGTTCTCCCTTTCCGGCAAGTCGGCGCTCGTAACGGGCGCGACGGGCGGCATCGGCGGCGCGATCGCGCGCGCCTTCCATGCGCAGGGCGCGAGTGTCGCGATCTCGGGCCGCCAGGTCGAGAAGCTCGAGGCGCTGAAGGCCGAGCTCAAGGAGCGGGTGGTGGTCTGCCCATGCGATCTCGCGAGCAAGGAGCAGGTCGCCAGGCTCATCGACGAGGCGGTGAAAGCGCTCGGCGGCCGCCTCGACATCCTCGTCAACAATGCCGGCCTGACCCGGGACAACCTGTTCATGGTGATGAAGGACGAACAGTGGGACGAGGTGATCGCGGTCAATCTCACCTCGACGTTCATGCTGATGCGCGCCGCCTCGCGCCACATGATGCGCTCCAAGACCGGCTATGGCCGCATCATCAACATCGCATCGGTATCGGGTGTCGTCGGCAACCCGGGCCAGGGCAACTACGCAGCCTCCAAGGCCGGCATGATCGGCATGACCAAGAGCCTCGCCCGCGAGGTCGCGACGCGCGGCATCACCGCGAACTGCATCGCCCCGGGCTTCATCAAGACGGCGATGACCGACGTGCTCGACGAGAAGCTCATCGCCCAGATCATCGCGGCGATCCCGGTACAGACGTTCGGCACGCCCGAGGACATCGCCGCCGCCGCCGTCTATCTCGCGAGCAACGCGGGCCGCTACCTGACCGGCCAGACCGTGCACGTCAACGGCGGAATGGTCATGACGTGAACCCGATCCCGCCCGGGAAAGGCGCCCGGGAGGGGTGCGACAACCGCGTTCGCACCTGCGAAAGGGGCGGCCCTGAACGCGGCTAGCAAACCCCCGGGAAGTGTGTTACCAGCCGCGCGAATTCGCTCGCGGTTGTTGGGGGAAAAAGCCAAGCTGCGCGTGGACCGGGTGCCACAAGCCCCCAGACTCAGATAGCCAGGTCGGACCGTGGTCCGCTGCCACCGCCTGCCGATCGCAACCGAAGGCCTCCGGCCAGACGAACCCACGAAATCGAAGGACGCGAGGGAAGATCAAGATGAGCAATGTCGCTGATCGCGTGAAGAAAATCGTCGTCGAGCACCTCGGCGTGGAGGCCGAGAAGGTCACCGAGAACGCGTCGTTCATCGACGACCTCGGCGCCGACAGCCTCGACACGGTCGAGCTCGTGATGGCCTTCGAGGAGGAGTTCGGCTGCGAGATCCCCGACGATGCCGCCGAGCACATCCTGACCGTCGGCGACGCCGTGAAGTTCCTCGAGAAGAACGCCAGCGCGGCCTGATCCCCGCGCTGCCGCGGCTCGCCCCGGGTTGACCCGGATCGCCGCGGCGGTCACGGTGGGGGCACTCACATCGGCATCGGGTAGGTCAAACCATGCGACGCGTGGTCATCACCGGATTGGGGCTCGTCACGCCCCTGGCGTGCGGGGTCGATGCGACGTGGCAGCGCCTGCTCGCCGGCAACAGCGGCGCACGGCGCATCGAGGAGTTCGAGGTCGGCGACCTCAGCTGCCAGATCGCCTGCTTCGTGCCGCGCGGCGACGGCTCGGACGGCTCGTTCAATCCCGACCACTGGATGGAGTCGAAGGAGCAGCGCAAGGTCGACGACTTCATCATCTACGCGGTGGCCGCTGCCGGGCAAGCGCTCGCGGATGCGGGCTACAAGGCCGACACGCGCGAGCGGCAGGAGCGTACCGGCGTCCTGATCGGTTCGGGGATCGGCGGCCTGCAGGGGATCGCCGAGACATCGCTGCTGCTCGAGGAGAAAGGGCCGCGGCGGATCAGCCCGTTCTTCATACCGGGCCGGCTGATCAACCTCGCCTCCGGCCAGGTGTCGATCCGCCATCAGCTCAAGGGGCCGAACCACGCGGTCGTCACCGCCTGCTCGACCGGCGCGCACGCGATCGGCGACGCCGCCCGCCTTGTCGCGCTCGATGATGCCGATGTGATGGTTGCCGGCGGCACCGAGAGCCCGATCAGCCGCATCGGCGTTGCAGGCTTTGTCGCGTGCCGGGCGCTGTCGACGGGGTTCAATGACCGCCCGACCAAGGCTTCGCGCCCCTACGACAAGGACCGCGACGGCTTCGTCATGGGCGAGGGCGCCGGCATCGTCGTGCTCGAGGAGCTCGAGCACGCCAAGGCGCGCGGCGCGCGCATCTACGCCGAGGTCGTCGGGTACGGCATGTCGGGGGATGCCTACCACATCACCGCCCCGGCCGAGGACGGCGACGGGGCCTACCGCTGCATGCGCGCGGCATTGAAGCGAGCCGGTGTGCAAGCCGGCGACATCGACTACGTGAACGCGCACGGAACGTCGACGCCGATGGGCGACGAGATCGAGCTGCGCGCGGTCGAGCGGCTGTTCGGCAATACCGCGGCGAAGCTCGCCATGTCGTCGACCAAGTCGGCGACCGGCCACCTGCTCGGCGCAGCGGGCGCGGTCGAGGCGATCTTCTCGGTGCTCGCGATTCGCGACAACGTCGCACCGCCGACCCTCAATCTCGACAACCCCTCGGTCGAGACGGCCATCAATCTCGTTCCGCACAAGTCCGAAAAGCGCGAGGTGAACACGGTGCTGTCGAACTCGTTCGGATTCGGCGGCACGAATGCGTCGATCATCATGCGTCGGTACGCGGCCTGAAGCGTGCCGGGGTGCGTCCGCCAGCTCCCTTTCGCCATATTGTTCACTATCTTGCAGCGTGAACGCTGGATCTGGCGACGGAGCGGCCGAGCCCGCCCCTGGCCTGGAGCAAGGGAATGTCGAGCAAGCGCGCTACATCGGAGGCGAAGGGGGGCGGCCTGATGCCGAAAAGCCCGGCGGAGGCGCTTGAGCCGACGCGCCCGCCCAAGCGTCCGAAAGCGATGCGCCCGCGCCGCGAGGTGCGCCGCCTCGGCCCCGCGATGCGGGTGCTCAATGGCGCCATGACGTTCCTGGTGGTTGCCCTCGGCCTCGGTGGCGCGCTCACGTTCTGGATGGGCAAGGAGCTCGGCCAGGATGGACCGCTCAAGGAGACGAAGACCATCGTCGTGCGCAAGGGCGACGGTGCGCGCGATATCGCCCAGCGGCTCGAGGCGGAAGGCATCATCCAGAGCCATCACATATTCACGATGCACTATGTCGGCCGCTCGCTCGCCGCCTGGGTCGGCGCCAAGCCGTTCCAGCTGAAGGCCGGCGAATACGAATTCCCACCGGCGTCGAGCGTGCGGCAGGTGGCCGAGATCATCGGCGAAGGGCGCTCGGTGCTGTACCGGTTCACGATCCCGGAGGGTCTGACCAGCGCACAGATCGTCGAGCGGCTGAAGGCGGACACGAACCTCTCCGGCGACATCCGGACCGTTCCGCCCGAAGGCAGCATGTTGCCCGAGACGTTCCGCGTCCCGCGAGGGGCGACCCGCCAGTCGGCGATCGAGCTGATGCAGGTCGAGCTCAAGAAGCTGCTCGAGAGCGCATGGGCGGGACGCCAGCAGGGCCTGCCCTTCCAGACGATCGAGGAGGCGATGGTGCTCGCCTCGATCGTCGATCGCGAGACGGGACGCAACGACAAGCACGCCGACATCGCGTCGGTGTTCATCAACCGGCTGCGCAAGGGCATGCAGTTGCAGTCGGACCCGACGATCCTCTACGGCCTCATGGGCGGCGGCGTGAACTGGGGCAAGCCGATCACCAAGCCCGAGATCCAGAGCCGCACCGCCCACAATACCTACGTGATCAAAGGGCTGCCGCCGACGCCGATCTGCAACCCGAGCCGCACGGCGATCGCGGCGGTGCTCAACCCGTCGCAGACCACCTATCTCTACTTCGTGGCGAGCGGGAACGGCGCGAGCGTATTCTCGCAGACGCTCGAGGAGCACAATGCGGCTGTCGTCAACTGGCGCAAAATCGAGCAGGGCATCCGCGCCAAGCAGGCGGAGACCGCGGCGCAGACCCGTGTCGTCTCACGTCCCGCACCGGCTCCGGCCGAGGGCCAGCTTGCGACCCAGCCCGCGACGGAGCGCGCGCAGCCGGCCATTGCGCCGCCGGCCGTGGCGGCGCCTGCCCCACCGGTGACGCCGACCGTGCTCAATGCTGCGCCCGCCACCGCCCAGCCGGCTGCGGCTACCGCGACGCCGGCCGCGACCGGCAGCGACGTGCCGTTGCCGACCCGCAAGCCGAAGCGCTGATCGGCCTCGTCTCCCCCGCCTTGGCGGGTCTCGGCGAACCCGATAGAACAGGCCGCGAAATCGCACCGCACAGGCCGGTCGCGGGGGACGAAGCGTATGACGCTCAAGAGCATGACCGGCTTTGCGCGGGCCGACGGCGCGCTCGGCGCAACGAGCTGGCACTGGGAGGTGCGCGCTGTGAACGCCCGCGGCCTCGATCTCAGGTTGCGGCTCGCCTCCGGCTACGAGGCGCTCGAGCCACGCGTGCGCGAGGCGGCAGCGCGGCACTTCCAGCGCGGCGCCATCCAGGTGTCGCTGACGGCGACCCGCAGCGAGGGCATCACCGAGATCCGGTTGAACGAGGCCCAGCTCGGGCAGGTGCTGCGCGCGGCCGGACGCGCCCGTGCGCTCGGCTGCGGCGGCGAGCCGTCGGTCGATGGCGTCCTCGCGATCAAGGGCGTGCTCGAGTTCGTGGAGGCCGACGACAGCGAGGCGGCCGCCGAGGCTCGCGCGGCGGCGATGCTCGCGAGCCTCGAGACGGCGCTCGGCGGAGTTGTCGCGGCGCGAGGTGGCGAAGGCGCACGCCTCGCCCGCGTGCTCGCCGATCAGATCGACGAGATCGAGCAGATCGTCGGCGCCGTTGCGGCGGCTCCCTCGCGCTCGATCGCGGCGGTCGAGCAGCGCCTCGCCGATCAGGTCGCCAGGCTCGTCGACGTGCACGCATCGATCGATCCGACGCGCCTGCACCAGGAGGCGGTGATGCTCGCAACCCGCGCCGACGTCGAGGAGGAGCTGAAGCGGCTCTCCGCCCACATCGCTGCCGCGCGCGACCTCGTCGCATCCGGCGCAGGCGCGGGCCGCAAGCTGGATTTCCTGACGCAGGAGTTCAATCGCGAGGCGAACACGCTATGCTCGAAGGCCAACGACATCGAGGTGACGCGGCTCGGCCTCGCGCTGAAGTCGGTCATCGATCAGATGCGAGAGCAGGTGCAGAACATTGAGTAGCCCGACTGGATCCCGAGCGATGCCGATCGACCGCCGCGGCTTGCTGCTGGTGCTCTCCTCGCCGTCCGGCGCGGGGAAATCGTCGCTCGCACGCGGCCTCATGGCCGCCGACGGTGGGATCCGCATGTCGGTCTCGGTGACGACGCGCCAGTCCCGGCCCGGCGAGGTCGAAGGGCGGGACTATTTTTTCATCGACGAGGCGGAGTTCACGCGCCGCGCCGCCGCCGGCGAGTTCCTCGAATGGGCGCGGGTGTTCGATCGCGGCTATGGCACGCCGCGTGCGCCGGTCGAGGCGGCGCTCGCGCGGGGCGAGGACGTGCTGTTCGACATCGACTGGCAGGGCACGCAGCAGCTCGCCGCGCGGATGCCGGCGGACCTCGTGCGCGTGTTCATCCTGCCACCCTCGGCCGCCGTGCTGCTCGACCGGCTGAACCGGCGCGCGCAGGATCCGCCCGAGGTCGTCGCCGGCCGCATGAGCAAGGCCGCGGCCGAGATCAGCCACTGGCCCGAGTACGACTACGTGATCGTCAACGATGACTTCGAGACCTCGCTCGCGGGCCTCGAGGCGATCCTGGCCGCCGAGCGGCTGAAGCGGGCGCGGCTTCCAGGCCTCACCGAGTTCGTCCGCGGGCTGGTCGAGGGGCTTTGAGGGGTGACGCCGCATCGAGCACGGCGGCGAGCCGCGCGAAGTCCTCGACCGCGAGCTGCTCGGCGCGCAGCTCCGGCGCAATGCCCGCCTTCTCGAGCAACAGCTCCGGCATCGCGACGAGCTGCTTCAGGCTCTGGCGCAGCATCTTGCGGCGCTGGCCGAACGCGGCGGCGGTGACGCGGCCGAGGGTCTTGACCGAGCAGGCGGGCCGCGGCGCGGCCTTCGGCTCGAACACGACGACGGCTGAGGCGACCTTGGGCGGCGGCGTGAATGCCTCGGGCTTCAGGGCGAGCGCGATGCGCGGCGCGGTTCGCCATTGCGAGATGACGGCGAGCCGGCCGTAGGCCTTGGTGCCGGGCCCGGCCACGATCCGCTCGGCGACCTCCTTCTGGAACATGAGGACCATGCGGCCATACCACGGCGGCCAGGGCTCCGCCTCGAGCCAGCGGATCAGCAGGGTCGTCGCGATCGCGTAAGGGAGATTGGCCACGATCGCGACCGCGCCGGGCGCCGCGAGGCGATCCTGCGGCCGGACCTCGAGCGCGTCGCCAGGGACCACCTCGAGGCGGCCCGGATAATGCGCGGCGATCTCGGCCAGAGCCGGCAGGCAGCGCGCATCACGCTCGATCGCGACGACGTGGCGCGCGCCCTCGGCGAGCAGCGCGCGCGTGAGGCCGCCCGGCCCCGGCCCGACCTCGACCACCGTGCGCGAGCCGAGATCGCCGGCGAGGCGCGCGATCTTGCGCGTGAGGTTGAGGTCGAGGATGAAGTTCTGTCCGAGCGACTTCCTGGCGCTGAGACCGTGCTTCGCAATCACCTCGCGCAGTGGCGGCAGGCCGTCGGCCGCAATCGGGTCCGCCCGGCCGCTCATGCCGCAGGCGCCGCGGCGCGGCGGCGGGCGATCGCATCGGCCATGCGCAGGGCGGCGATCAGGCTTTCCGGTGAGGCGGTGCCGCGGCCGGCGATGTCGAACGCCGTGCCGTGATCAGGCGAGGTTCGCGCGAACGGCAGCCCGAGCGTGACGTTGACGCCGCGGTCGAAGGCGAGCGTCTTCAGCGGGATCAGCGCCTGGTCGTGGTACATGGCGATGACGGCGTCGTAGCGGGCGCGGGCGGCCGGGTGGAAGAGCGTATCGGCCGAATGCGGTCCGCTGATCGCGAGCCCGTCGCGCCTGAGGGCTGCGAGCGCCGGGGCAATGACGTCGTGATCCTCGCGGCCGATACTGCCGCTCTCGCCGGCATGCGGATTGAGACCGGCGACGGCGATGCGCGGCGCGGCGATGCCGAAGTCGCGCTGCAGGGCGGCATGCGTCGTGCGCGCGGTCTCGCGGATGAGCGCCGGCGTGATGAGCCGCGGCACGGCCGCGATGGGCACGTGCACGGTGAGCGGCACGACGCGGAGCTCGTCGCATGCGAGCATCATAACCGGCACGTATCGTGTGCCCGGACGGGCCCGCTCGGCGAGCACGGCCATATATTCCGTGTGGCCGGGATGGGTGAAGCCCGCGACGTGGAGCACACTCTTGGCGATCGGATTGGTGACGACGGCGCGGGCGCGGCCGGCGAGCACGGCGGCTGCGGCGGTGTCGATCGCGCTGACGACGGCGGGTCCGTTGGCGCTGTCAGGCTGGCCGGGCGTCGCGGCACGCGCGAGGGTGACGGGGCGGATCGGCAGGTGCGTTGCGAACGCGCTCGCGGCCTGCTCCTCGCGGTCGAGCGGCGCGAGCGCGGCGGCAATTCCGAGGCGGGCGGCAGTTGCCGCGACGCCGGATGGGTCCGCATAGAGCGCGAAGGGGGGCAGCGCGAGCTCACGCCGGCGCTGCCAGGCCATGAGCGTGATCTCGATGCCGATGCCGGCCGGGTCGCCCATGGTGACGGCGAGCGGGGTGAGGGCGGTAGCGGTGGCGTCGGTCACGTTAGGCCTCGCCCGCGGCGGTCAGCGGTACTCGATGTGGGCGTCGTGCCGGATGTCGCGTAGGTGCCGCTTGGCGAGGATCTCGAACTCCTTCTGCTGCAGCTCCTGCTGCGCCTGGGCGCGCTTCTGCTCGTCGGCCTTGAAGACCTTGCGGCTGCAGACAGCGTAGAGCTCGAGACCGCCCGCGCCCATCGTCGGCGGCACCATCTCGCCGTCCTTGGCATTGAGCAGCAGCGTCCGCGTCGGCTCCGAGATCGAGGCGGGCTTGCGCATGCCGAGGTCTTCGTACCTGGCGTTCTCCGCCTTGCCGGCGAGCCCCGCCATCGACTTGCAGCCGGAGAACCGGGCGCGCAGCTGGTCGGCCTCCTGGAAGCGCTGGGCCATGACGCGCTGGTCGAGCTTGCCGGCGACCTGCAGCGTGATCCGTGCAACCTGGAGATCGACCTGGTCCTCGATGTCGGTCGCGCTGGATGCGAGCTTCTCGACGTCGCGGAGGTTGATGGAGATCTGCGCGGCGAACTTGCGACGGATCAGCTCCGCCCAGGCGAACTGCGCCCTGTAGCGCGACTTCATCGTGTTGACGTCGGCGCCCATTGTGCCGAGATGCTGGGCGAACTGCTGCGGCGTCATCTTGTTGCGCTCGGCGAGCGTCTTGATCACACCGTCGACCTGTGCCTCGTCGGGCGAGATATTGAGCCGCTTCGCCTCCTGCAGCTTGAGCCGCTCCTCGATCAACTCCTCGAGTGCGGCCTTCTTGAGCCCCGGCAGCACGCTCGCGCGGGCACTCTCGACCGCCTGGCGTTGCAGGCTCTGGGCGAACTGCGCCTTGCTCTGCTCGATCAGCGCCATGATCTGCTCGCGCGGCTTGCCCTGGTTGGCGCGGATGATCTCCTCGGCCTGGGCGCGGAACCGCTGCTGCGTCGCCTCCGACTGGGCCAGCCGTTTCATGTTCTCCTGCGCGCGCTCGCCGATGTTCGACTGCAGCGCCATCAGGCGCTGGCGCTGCTCGACCTCGAAGGCGGTGACCGGGTCGTCGTTGACCAGCACGATGATCGCCTGGCCACCCTTGCCGGTGCCGGTGCCCGGCGCCGCATTCGCCTCGCGCGTCGGGGCAGGCTTCGGCTTCGGCTTGACGGTCGGCTTCAGCGCCGGCGGCGGCACGGCGGGCTGGACCGCCGTCGGCTGCGCGGGCGCGGCCTGCGGCGGCGGCGCGGTCGGCACGGTGACGACGAGGCCGGGAAGCTGCGGCGCCTGAGCGTGCGCGCTGCGCATCGTCGGGGCGAGCGCAGCCGCGATGGCGCCCGCGAGCGCGATCCGGGCGAGACGGCAGGCAGGGTGAGCGCGGCGGCGCATCGGCGGGACCTGCAGAGATCTTCCAGTGTGATTCGACCGGCCGATCTTAGCCCGGCGCGGGAAGTACCAGGCGGAGTTTTCCACGGCGACGATGGCGGGCGCAAGGCAGGCACCGGATCGTGACTGTCGGGGCAGTCGCCTCGTCAACCGTGCCGGTGCTGCTACTGCTTCACCTGGTTCTCGCCGAACAGGTGGTCGAGCTGGTCGGTCCGATAGCGGAAGTCGCCGAGGTGCTTCAGCTCGAAGCGGAGCATGACCGAGCGGTCCGGCACGACGTCGCGCGTCGGGTCGTTGATGAAGGTCTCGGAGTAGGTGGCGGTCAGGACGAAGCACTCGTCGGCGTACCTCAGCTGGATCGAGTCCTGCAGGCGGAAATTTGCATCGATGTCGTAGCGCACCGAGCCGATGACGCTCCAGTGGTCGGTCAGCCTGAGACCGAGCGAGGCGGTCACGTCCTGCTGGTCCTTCGGAATGCCGATCAGCGGGTCGGCCGAGGCGAAGGCATAGTTCGCCTGCAGCGAGACCGGGCCGTAGTTGAAGGCGCCATAGATGTCGCTCCGCCGGAGCGCCAGGTCCTTCTCGTCGAAGCGCGCCTGCGCGATCGCCCTGAATATGCTCGACGGCGCGAGATAGAGGCCGAGCACGTAGTCGGAGCGGCTCGTCTCGAGGCCGCTCGAGGGCGTGAAGATCGGCCGCCCGTCGGCGTCGCGGTAGGTGAAGATCGGCAGGCCGGTCGCCGCCGACGTCGCGCCTGTGAAGGTGTTCAGATACGGGTTCTCACCCGCCAGGTGGAAGCTCTGCCCGCCGAGGACGCGGACGGAGCCACCGGCGTTCGCCTGGAACGAGTACTGGGCGCCGACGTTGATGCGCGTGCCGGTCTCGAGCCGGTCGTAGCCGGAGAAGCGCGACAGGTCGAACAGGTTGCTGTCATCGAACAGCAGGCTGCGGGCGTCCTCGTCGGGCAGCCGCTGCTGACTGACCTTGGCGGTGCGCACGATCGCCTGCCCGATCGGCTCGACGACGTGGGTGCCCGATGTGCCGCGCGCCGCGAACGGATAGGAGTAGAGCAGGCCGGCAGCGGCGACTCCACGCGTGACCGTCTCGTCGTCGATGATCTGCAGGTTGACCGGGTTGACGGTGTCCTTGAGCCGATAGATGTCGCCGTGCACGTGCGCGAACGGCGTATAGGTCTGTCCGATCGGATCGACGAACCGGCGGCGCCAGTTCACGTCGGCGACGGCGCGGTTGATCTCTGTCGTGCCGCCGCGCACCACGCCGGCTGCCGTTGGCGTCAGATCGCGCGAGAAGGCGAGGGCGTTGACGTTCCAGCTGAGCTCGCCGCCGAGCACCGGCTGGCCGACCACGTAGTTCCAGTCGACGACCGGGTGGACCTTGCTCTCCGAGTTCGCCGTGTCGGAGAGCAGCAGGCCACCGAAGTGGTAGCCGGTGATCGAGAAGTGGTTGCGCTCGCTGAGCCCGGTCAGGAACACCGTGTTGACGCGGTCGGTCTGGAACACGCTGTCGAGCTTGTAGAAGCGGCGGAACGAGTCGTCGCTTTCGACGATCGCGTCCCACCCGAACCGCCACCAGGAGGAGAGCGAGAAGCGGCCGTGCGTCTCGACGCTGCCGCGCCAGCCGTCGAGCTTGTCGCGGTTGGTGGTGGTCGACGGCAGGTCGTTGAAATCCTGGTCGATGCCGGCGAGCTTGATGTTGTAGATGCCGGTCACGTCGCCGAACGACAGCCGGTGGCGCCAGTCGCCCTGCCAGAGCACGCCCTGCTTGGCCATGTACATCGGGTGGAACGTGAAGTCGTAGTTGGGCGCCAGCGCGAAGAAGTAGGGAACCTCGACCTGGAAGCCGAGGGTCGAGGAATGCGAGATCTCCGGGATCAGGAAGCCCGACTTGCGCTTCACCGAGGGGTCGGCGTGCTGGAAGTAGGGCATGTAGAAGACCGGCACGCCGAACAGCTCGAACCTGGCGTCCTGGTAGGTGACGGTCGCGGCGTTCTGGTCGTGGATGACGCGCGCGCCGCTGATGCACCACAGCGGCGGCTTGCCGGGGTCGTTCTTGCACGGCGTGAACTTGCCGTTCTGGAACTCGGTGACGTTGCCGTCGCGCCGGATCGCGCGCTCGCCGCCGATGCGCGTCTGGTCCTTGGCGATGATGCTCAGCTGCTGGACGAAGCCGTCGCGGAAATCGTCGGTGAGCGTGTAGCGCTCGGCGCGGATGATGTTGCCGTTGGGCTCGCGCATCGTGACGTTGCCGACGGCGGTGAGCGTGCCGGCGGCCTGGTCGTAGGTGATCTCGTCGGCGGTCAGGATGTAGTTGTTGTAGTAGATCTCGACGTTGCCGCGCGCGATGACCTTGTTGCCCTTGGTGTCGTAGATCAGCTCGTCGCCCTGCAGATGCAGAGGCTGCGTCTTGTCGACCTTCTGGACCGGCCCGCCGATGATGCCGCCCTTCGGCTTCGGGAACGAGCTCGACTTCGCGGTTGTGGGATTGAGGACGCTCGGATCCTGGGCGATGGCGCTGCTGATCAGACCGGCGAGGAGGACGAAGGCGGCAAGGACGGCGCGCGCGCAAAAGCCCCGCGTGCCTCTCGCGAGGTCACGAAGCTGGCGAGACGATCCGCAAGGCGCTTGCGGTGTCCGCGCGCGACGCATCACTCAGCCGTCCTCCTGGTGCAGCAGCACCGCCGTTGAGACCATCGTCGTCACGATCAGCGGGACCCATACCGCCACGCTCGGCGGCACCAGCCCCGCGACCCCGACCTGTCGGGAGATTTCCATGAGCAGAAAGAAGCCGAACCCCCCGATCATTCCGGTCACGACCATAGTCTGGACGCGACCCGATCGGAATGACCTCAACGACACAGTCGCCCCCAAAAGAACCATTGTTATCAACAGCAAAGGCCGGGACAGCAGCAGCTCGAGCTGGATTCGGTAGCGGGAGGTGGAAAGTCCCGCTTTATCAGCGGCTTCGATCAGGCCCGGCAGCTCCCACACTGACAGCGAGATGACGCTGCCGAGGGCGTCCTGTACACGCTCGGGCGTCAGGTAGGTGCTGACCATGTAGGCGTTGAACTTCTCCGGCTCCCGGCCCATGCGGCTGACCCAGGCGTCGCGCACCTCCCAGTAGCCGTCCTGGAGCTGGGCGCGGGCCCCGTCGATCCGCTCGACGAAGCGGCCCTCGGTGTCGAACTGGAAGATGCTGACCGCGGTCAGCGTCAGCCCCCGGCGGGAGTGGGCGCCGGCGTTGATCACCGAGGCGCCGTCGGGTCCGTCCTGGCGGAGCCAGTTGCCATAGCTCTGCGTTCTCATGATGTTCGCTTCCCGCCCGAAGGATTCGGCGAACAGCCGCTCGGCCTCGGTGCGGGCGGCGGCGGCGAAGGGGTTGAACGCGGCGACGGCAAATACCCCGAGCAGGCAGGCGACGAGCACGCCGGGCCTGAGGAACTGCCACACCGACATGCCGGAGGAGCGCATCACCGCAAGCTCGCTCTTGCGATTGAGCATCAGCAGCGCACCGATGCTGCCGACGAGCACTGCAAAGCCGAGAAGGATCTCGGTGTAGGCCGGGAGCCTCAGCAGCGTCATCCAGATCAACCGGCCGGCGCGCACGCTGCCGAACTTGCCCGACTGGCGGAGCAGCTCGACGAAATCGATCATGAAAATCAGCACCGCGCACAGCAGGAACGTGCCGAGTATCGTCATCAGGAAGCGGCGGGCGATGTAGCGGCGCAGCGTCCGGCTCGTGGTCATCGGGCGGCCCCGCCGCTGAGCCGTCCCGCCGGGCGGCGGCCCGCCAGAGCGGCCGGCATCGCCGGCAGCCGCGCCTTGACCGCGTCGATGACGGGAAGCATGCGGTCACGCCAGCGCGGCCCGCCGCGTGGCCGGGCGTTGCGCGCAATCATGATGAGCGAGAGCGTGCAGGAGATGAGCGGGAGCAGGTAGAGCAGCGGGACGGCGGAAGCGCGCAGCACGACGAGATTGTTGACCGCAAGCCCGCCGAGGCGGAGCGTTGCCGCCGAAAGCAGGCCGACGATGATCTGCTCCATGCGGTTCTGGCGGGTCGACTGCGCCTGGCCCGCGCACGAGAGCGCGATCAGCACGAAGGCCAGCGGGTAAAGCGGATTGGCGAAACGCTCGTGCAGCTCGGCGCGGAAATGGCCGGGCTGGATTTTGAGCTCGGGGTCGTTTGGGTCGGGGAAGGCGAGCTCGTCGAAATAGCGCTCGCGGGGCTTGAGGCCGCCTTGGATCTCCTTCGACTCGAACCGGTCGAGGTCGACGGCGTAGGTCTCGAACTGGATGAGCTGCGGCGGCTCCTTGGGGTCGTTGCGCCGCACGATGTGGCCCTTGTGCATGATCAGGAAGGCCGTAGGCTTCTGCTTCACGATCACGCCACGCTCGGCGAGGTAGGAGACTGCCTGCTTGGGATCGCGCGTGTCGTGCATGAGCAGCCCGAGCAACTCGCCGTTGAAGGCGCGGTCGCGGATGTGGAACGTCATGTTCGTCTCGGGGCTCGAGAACCGCCCCGGCTGGATGACCTGGCCGATAAGGTCGGTGCGTACCTGGATCACCGCCTCGCGGAGCTGCTGGAGGCTCCAAGGCATGATCAGGTGATTGGACAGCGCGACGCTGCCCGCGACGAGGAAGGCGAGCAGCAGCAGCGGGCGGCCGACCGTCCAGATCGTCGCGCCGGATGCGGTGAGCACGATCAGCTCGCTGTCGCCGTTGAGACGATTGAGCGTGTGGATCGCGGCGATGAGCAGCGCGATCGGTGCGATCAGCGCCATCAGGTTCGGCACCGCCAGCGTCGTCATCTTCAGGAACATCAGCGCGTCCTGGCCCTGCGCGGTGACGAGGTTCAGCTGGCGCAGCGCGAGCGCGATCCACACCACCCCCGTGAGCGAGAGCAGGATCAGCAGCAGCGCGCCAGCGGCCTGGCGGAAGACGTAGCGGCTGAAAATCGTCATGTCGCAGTCGTATCCGGGCCGGTGGTCCGGCCGTTCCCGCATGCCGGGGGACGGTGCCCGCGGCCGCCTGTTCGGCATGCAGCCCCACGGTTCTGCGGTTCCATAGCACGGTGGCGGAAATTCGACCCCGGGCCGGGAAAGCGCGGGCTGCAACCGTGCCCTGCACCGGGCCCGATGTGGCCCAACCGCCCGATTGACAGGGACTTTGAACAGATTCGTCGAACCGGTTCGCTGAGGGCCCGATTCCCCCCTTCGAATCTCGCTTGCTTCGTGTAGAAGTCGAGGCCCATGCAACGGTATATCTTCATCACCGGCGGCGTGGTCTCCTCCCTCGGCAAGGGTCTCGCTTCGGCCGCCCTCGGTGCGCTCCTGCAGGCACGCGGCTATTCGGTGCGCCTGCGCAAGCTCGACCCCTATCTGAACGTCGATCCGGGGACCATGAGCCCCTATCAGCACGGCGAGGTGTTCGTCACCGACGACGGCGCCGAGACCGACCTCGACCTCGGCCATTACGAGCGCTTCACCGGCGTCCCCTCGAAGAAGTCCGACAACATCACGACCGGGCGCATCTACCAGGACATCCTCGCCAAGGAGCGGCGCGGCGACTACCTCGGCGGCACGGTGCAGGTGATCCCGCACGTCACCAATGCGATCAAGGAGTTCGTGCTCTCCGGCAACGAGGGCATCGACTTCGTGCTGGTCGAGGTCGGCGGCACGGTCGGCGACATCGAGGGCCTGCCGTTCTTCGAGGCGATCCGCCAGCTTGGCAACGACCTTCCGCGCGGCGCCTCGATCTACGTGCACCTCACACTCGTGCCCTTCATCCCGAGCGCGGGCGAGCTCAAGACCAAGCCGACACAGCACTCGGTCAAGGAACTGCGCTCGATCGGCATCCAGCCGAACATCCTGATGTGCCGCTCGGACCGCGAGATCCCGCTCTCCGAGCGCAGGAAGATCGCGCTCTTCTGCAACGTGCGCGAGGCGGCGGTGATCCAGGCGCTCGACGTCGCCTCGATCTACGACGTGCCGCTCGCCTATCACCGCGAAGGGCTCGATGCCCAGGTACTCGAGGCGTTCGCAATCACCGGCGCACCGAAACCCGACCTCACCCGCTGGGAGACGATCAGCCGCGGCCTAGCGAACCCGGAAGGCGTGGTGACGATCGCGATCGTCGGCAAGTACACCGGGCTCAAGGACGCCTACAAGTCGCTGAACGAGGCGCTGGTGCACGGCGGCCTCGCCAACAACGTCCGCGTCAAGCTTGCCTGGATCGAGAGCGAGACGTTCGAGCGCGAGGACCCGGCGCCGTTCCTGGAAGGCGTGCACGGCATCCTGGTGCCGGGCGGGTTCGGCGAGCGCGGCTCGGAGGGCAAGATCCTCGCCGCCAAGTTCGCGCGCGAGCGGCGCGTGCCCTATTTCGGCATCTGCTTCGGCATGCAGATGGCCTGCATCGAGGCCGCGCGCAACCTGTGCGGGGTGGCCGATGCGTCATCGACCGAGTTCGGCCCGACCGGCGAGCCGGTCGTCGGCATGATGACCGAGTGGATGCGAGGCAACGAGCTCGAGCAGCGCCGCGCGGGTGGCGATCTTGGCGGCACGATGCGGCTCGGCGCCTACGAGGCGGCGCTCGCCAGGGACAGCAAAATCGCCCGGATGTACGGTGAAACGCGCATCTCCGAGCGCCACCGCCACCGCTACGAGGTCAACACGCGCTACCGCGAGCGGCTGGAAGCATGCGGCCTCACCTTCGCCGGCCTCTCGCCCGACGGGCTGCTGCCCGAGACGGTCGAGTATGCCGATCACCCCTGGTTCATCGGCGTGCAGTACCACCCGGAGCTGAAATCCCGCCCGTTCGAGCCCCACCCCCTGTTCAAGGGCTTCATTGCCGCGGCAGTGGACCAGAGCCGGCTGGTGTAGGGGCCGCCTGCAGCGAGATGAAGTCCCCTGGACTTCCGAATTACTCCCCAAAACATGTCAAATGAAACTCGCGGGCGCGCCGAACCTGCCGCCGCGATTTGCATGCGCGATGCAATGGAAGGCTTCGCGTGCGAAACGGGCGGGCGCGTCATGTCGCCGGTGGGTCGTCCACGCCCGTGATGCGGTCGAAGATGGCGGTCGCGCACGCCGCCGCCGCCGCAATGACCACATTCCAATCGTGCCACCGCGGCGCGAGGCTCTTGTACTCGGCGAGATTGGTGGCCTCGAGATCATAGGGCAGCGGCCTCGCTAGCTGGATTTGCAGCTGCTGCAATGCGGATTCGCCGTTCGGCTGCGGATAGAGCTGGTCGAACGACTTCAGGGCATTGCCCACGGCATCGGCGCCCATATGGTCTGCGAGCGCGATGAAGTCGAGGTAGTCGCGGGTCGCATTGCGCTTGAGGATCAGCACGCCTTTGATGCGCAGGATCTCAGCCTCTGTCGGGATCGTCAGGAGGCCGCCAGCGACGTCGACCTGCCTGGTCTCGAGCGGGGTTTGGCGAATGAGCTGGCGAACGCCCGTCTCGATGCCGTCGAGGCTTCCGAGGATTTGCACCGGGCGCGCCACCCTTGCCGTCGTCCATCCTGCCACGGCCTCGAGGTCGGACAACACGGTATCGAAACGAACTCGCAAGTCGGTCAGTACGTGGTCGGCGTCGGTCGAGAGCCGGTGGCCCGCGTATATTGCGGCCGCGGTGCCACCGACCAGAACGGCATCGGGGACAAGCTGTTGCGGGTGTGCCGCGGCCGACAGCACCCGCTCCCACTCAGGCAGGGGTGTGATGCTCGGCATACTGCTTCCAGAAGTGGTAACGCTGGGCGTAGGGATTGTCGATGTGCGCGGCACACACGCGCAGCACCTTCTCGCGGACGCTCCGCTCGGTCAGCATGACGCGGCGCAACTCCGCCCAGTCGTGCCGCTTGCCGCGCGCGATCACGTCATCGATTGCGGTGAGCGTGAATTGCTCATGTGTCAGGTGGCGATGCTTCATGGCTCGAGGATATCAGACCGCGCCGGGGTATTGCCAGCTTTGGTGGTGGGCGCGCCGACCATAGCGAGCTGAGAATCCCGACCGTTCGAGCCACACCCCTGTTCAAGGGCTTCATCGCCGCGGCGGTCCAGCAGAACCGGTTGGTGTAGGGGCCGTCAGAGCTTGACCGCCGCCACGAGCTTCTTCGTGTTCTGCACCACTGGGCTCTTCTCGAGCATGCGGTTGACCACGCTCGGCCGCGCCCGCTCGGATTTCGCAGGGCGGGGCAGCATGCGCACTGGCGAAGTGTAGCGCAGGCCGAGCATCATGCCCTTGCGCCACATCACGCGGCAGTCGACCTCGAGGTAGTCGCGGCGCATGACGAGGGTGAACTCGTTGGGGAGCTTGGGCGCAGCCGCGAACGTCGCGCTGCGGCCCTGGCCGACGTCGACCAGCGCGCCGGTCGAGGAGGTGTCGCGCACGACGCAGGGGAACGGCGTCGCCTTGGGGCTCGTCATGATCTCGGCGGCGATGAAGCAGCCCTTGCGGCGCGCGAAGCGCTGCTCGTCGGCCGACGACGCCGTCGCCGGGGCAACCGCAGCCTTCGCAGTGTCCTCGGGCGCGCGCGTCATGGATCGGTCCGCAAACGGATGGGAAACAGGCTCATCCTCGCAGATTGTCATGAATGCCCCGTATCCCGCGCCATTCCGCCGTCATTACCAGCTGTGCCGGATTGGGCCATGGGCGAGGTGACGGGCGGGACCGGTTGGCCGGCTGATCGGCGTGCAGGCGAGCGTATCGGCGAGCGCGCGGGCGAGGCCCTCGGTGTCGGTGGCCTCGACGAAGACCCCGCCAGTCTCGCCGGCGAGGCAGGCCAGCGTACTGCCCTCCGGTACGCGCAGCCGATAGCCGATCACATGCACCTTGAGGCGGTTGCCGGTCAATCTGATCTCGCGGCCGAGCGCACAGGGATCGCCGCGACAATTCTCCTCCCCATCCGTAACGAGGACGATCACCCCGCGCCGGGCGCCGCCGCCGAGCGCGCTCGCCGCCTCGCTGACCGCACGCGTCAGCGGCGTGCGCCCGTCCGGCTTCAACGCATCGATCTCGGCCTGGATCAGGGCCGCATTGTCGGGCTCGGGGCGCAGGCGCAGCTGCACCGCGCCGCAGGCCTGCTCGGTTGCCGGGGTGCCGCCGTAGGTCACGAGACCCACGGGACGCTGGCGGGCGAGCGCGGGGAGGATGCGGGCCGTCGCCGCGCGCGCCTCCGCGATGCGCGTGCCCTTCATCGAGCCCGATGCGTCGAACACCAGCATGGCCGGCTCGCAGACGGCCTCGCGCGTCTCGGCGCGGACGGCTCGGTCGAGCAGCAGGATTGCGGCAAGGGTCAGCGCATGGACGGCGAGCGCCCTCATGATGCCGTCTCGCAGGCGCGCTTGAGGTCCGCGAGGTCGGCTGCGAGCTGTCGCTCGATCGAGCCGCGCATCAGCCAGGCGATCGGCGTGAATGCCCGGGCCAGCATCGTCACCGGGATGCCCTCGAAGTGCATGGCGAGGCGCGTTCCGGCACCAGCCTCCGTGAGCTCGTGCGTGATACGGTAGCGCGTGCCGTGGCTCTCGGCGGTGAGCGCGAGGCGCCCCGGCGCCACGATCTCGGCGAACGTCATCACCTCGCTCGCGAGCCTGCCGTGCATGCGCCGGGTCTCGCGGATCCGCGTGCCGACGCCGACCGGCCCTGGCGTCAGGACCTCGACACTGTCGATGCCGGTGATCGCTTCAGGCCACCGCGCGACGTCCATCAGCTTGTGGAAAACGCGTGCGCGCGGCACCGCGATCGCAGTCTCGACACTCAAGCGCACGGGCCTGTCTCCGGGATCGAGGAGGGGTCGAGCATGGCGGCAATCGCCAGCCGGTTCAAGCCGCGCCGGATCGGGCGAGCGAGGGGAATGCAGCGGCCGGGAACGGCAATATCGCTCTCGGCCGCCGGTTTGAAATCAGTGCGTCTTGGAAAGGGCTCCAGTGTGGGCCGTCAGTGTGCGGTCGCCAGTGTCGCCTCGAACATGGCCTGACCCTCGCACGCCCGGACGCACTCGTCTGTTCCCTGCGGAACGCCGCCTTCAGCTCGCTTTCCCGGTCTCGATCGGCAGCGCGGGATCGCCGCCCCACTCGGTCCACGAGCCATCGTAGACGGCGGCGTCGGGCTGCCCGATCTGCGCCAGCGCGAAGGCGACGACGCCCGCCGTCACACCGGAACCGCAGCTCGCGACGACGGGACGGGCGGGATCGACGCCCGCCGCGGCGAAGACCGACGCGAGAGCAGCGGCGCTCTTCAGCGTGCCGTCGGCAGTGAGCAGCGACTGGAACGGCACGTTGCGCGAGGAGGGGATGTGGCCGGAGCGCAGCCCCTGGCGCGGTTCGGGCACCGCCCCCTCGAACCGGTTCGCGGCACGGGCATCGACGATCTGGATGCGGTCGTGACGAATGGCGGCGCGGACATCTTGGCGGTCGCGGATGAGCTCGGGACGCGGCCGCGCGGCGAAGCGGCCAGGCGCGCGCGCCGGCGTCGGCGCATCGGTCAGCGGCCGGCCCTCCGCCTTCCACCTCTTCAGGCCGCCGTCCAGCACCGCGACATCGTCGTGCGCGAAGGCGCGGAACATCCACCACACGCGCGCCGCCGAGTAGAGGCCTTCGCTGTCGTAGACGATCACGCGGGTCGCATTCGAGATGCCGAGGGCCGCGACCTGGGCCCCGAACTGCTCGGGCGGCGGCAGCATGTGCGGCAGCGGGCTCGACTTGTCGGCGATCGCGTCGATGTCGAAGTACTGCGCGCCGGGGATGTGGGCGGCCGCATGCTCGGCCCTGGCGCTGCGGCCCGATGTCGGCAGGTGCATCGAGCCGTCGAGGATCACGTGCCCCGGGTCGGTGAGATGGCCGGCGAGCCAGTCGGTCGAGACGATCCAGCGATCGGGGGAAGAGGCCATTGACGCAACTCCACTGGTCGTGCGGCTAGGCGAACGCGACGCGGATGCGCCGGTTCTGCTTGCCCTTCTTCTCGATCTTGGTGACGGCGATGCGGCCGATCTCGGCCGTCGAGCGCACGTGCGTGCCGCCGCAGGGCTGCATGTCGACCGCGCCATCCTTGCCGATCAGGACGAGGCGCACGCGGCCCGAGCCCATCGGCGGCTTCACCGACATGGTGCGCACGAGTTGCGAGTTGGCGGCGAGCTCCTGGTCGGTGATCCAGCGCTCGCCGACCGGATGATCGGCGCCGATAAGGCCGCCGAGCGCGGCGGTGAGCGCGTCCTTGTCGACGGCGGAGCTCTCCGGGATGTCGAAGTCGAGCCGGCCGTCCTCTGCGCCGATCTGGCCGCCGGTCACGGGAAACTTCACGAGGCTGCACAGCAGATGCAAGGCGGTGTGCATGCGCATGAGCCGGTAGCGGTGCGGCCAGTCGAGCGCTGCCGAGACCTCGGCGCCGGCCGCCGGGACCGCTGCGAGCGGTGCCGCCGGCACGTGCACGATCGTGCGCTTGTCGGCATCGTAGACGGTCGTCGCAATCGCGATGCGGGCGCCGGCGATCTCCAGCGTGCCCTTGTCGCCGGGCTGGCCGCCGGCCGACGCATAGAAGTTGGTGCGGTCGAGCACGAGGCCGCCGCGGTCGGTGATCGCGACGAGGCGGGCGGAGCACCGCTCGAGGTAGGCGTCCGCACGGTAGAGCTGCTCGGTCATGGGGGTGGATCACTCAGGCCTTGTCGGCATCCACGAACGGCCGCGGCAGCGCCCGCGGCTTCGCGGCGAGCCAGCCGGGCACCGGCAGGCCTTTCGCGCGGAGGAAATCCGGATTGAACAGCCGCGACTGGTAGCGGGTGCCGTAGTCGCAGAGGATGGTCACGATCGTCCGGCCGGGGCCGAGCGCCTTCGCGAGGCGGATCGCGCCCGCGACGTTGACGCCTGTTGACGCCCCGAGGCAGAGGCCCTCCTCGGCGAGCAGCCTGAAGACGATGTCGACCGCCTCCGCATCGGGGATCTGGAATGCGTGGTCGACCTTCAGCCCCTCGAGGTTGGCGGTGATGCGGCCCTGGCCGATGCCCTCGGTGATCGAGGAACCCTCGGCCTTCAGCGCACCGGTCGTGAAGTAGGAGTAGAGCGCGGCGCCCGGCGGATCGGCGAGTGCGATCGCGATGTCGTGCTTGCGCGCGCGCAGGCCTTGGGCGACGCCGGCGAGCGTGCCGCCGGAGCCGACCGCTGAGACGAAGCCGTCGATGCGCCCGCAGGTCTGCTCCCAGATCTCGGGTGCGGTCGTGAGCACGTGCGCGTCGCGGTTGGCGACGTTGTCGAACTGGTTGGCCCACACCGCTCCGTTCGGCTCCGATCTGGCCAGCGCCTCGGCGAGGCGGCCAGAGTACTTGATGTAGTTGTTCGGGTTCTTGTAGGGGACGGCCGGGACCTCGACGAGCTCGGCACCGAGCAGCCGCAGCGTATCCTTCTTCTCCTGGCTCTGCGTCTCGGGGATGACGATCACCGAGCGGTAGCCCTGCGCGGCGCCGATCAGCGTCAGTCCGATGCCGGTGTTGCCGGCGGTGCCCTCGACGATCGTGCCGCCGGGCCTGAGCGCGCCCCGCGCGATCGCATCGGCGATGATCTGCTTGGCTGCCCGGTCCTTCACCGACTGGCCGGGGTTCATGAACTCGGCCTTGCCGAGGATCGTGCATCCGGTCGCCTCCGAGGCGCGGTGGAGGCGGATCAGCGGCGTGTTGCCGACCGCGGCAGTCACGTTCGAGGCGACGATCAAGGCGCACTCCAAAGGTCAGACGTGGGGCGGCCGCCCTCGGTTGCGGCCCTCGGTCCGGAGCCGACGGTATCGACGCAGCGCGTGACCCGCAAGCGGACACCACTCAGCTCACGGATCGTCACTGTTCGATTTCGCGACGCCGCTTAACCTCAACTTAACCGCGGACGCCCATTGTCGACCTGCAACCTGAGGTCCGCAGGCCTCCCTGCCTGAGTACCTGTAACTCGAGGAACGACAATCATGACGATCACTCTCAAGGCGGGTCTTGCGATCGCCGCCGTTGGACTGGCCGCCGGTTTGGCGGGCGGTGCCTCTGCTGCGGATTTGAACGGCGGCTGGGCGCGCGGCTCGATCAAGGATCATGCGCCCGTGGCGGGCCCGGTGGGCCGCTGCTATTTCCGCGGTGATGTGGGCTACTCCTGGTCGCGCGACCCGAACGTCAAGTGGCCGGTGAACAACGGCGTGTGGACGGACGGCGTAGGCGGTCCGTTGGACGGCAACGTCGACGCGGGCGAGATCACATACGTCTATGCCGGTGACACGGTCAGCGACACCTCCCTCGAGAACGGCTGGTTCGGCGGCTTCGGCGCCGGCTGCGGGTCGGGCTCGCGCGGACTGCGCGGCGAGGTGATGTTCAACGTCCACGAGGAGCGCAAGCTCGACGGCACGCCGCTGACCTACACGCCCGCTCCGCCGGTCGGTCCTCCGATCGTGCCGACACCGATCGACGACCCGCTGCACACCTCGATCAAGACCTATACGCTGATGTTCAACGCCTATCACGACCTCGGCAAGTGGGGGAACGTGACACCCTACGTCGGCGCGGGCGTCGGTGTGGCCTACAACATGCTGAGCGACGTGTACTTCACTGGCAACCCGGCGCTGGTCAACCGCATCCACGGCAACCGCGACCTCTCGCTCGCATGGTCGCTGATGGCGGGCATCGGCTACCAGATCTCGGACCGCGCGATCCTGGATTTCGGCTACCGCTACCTCGACATGGGCAAGATCAAATCGCAGCGCAGCGACACCGGCGGCTTCGTCAATCCTGCCGTCGTGATCGACGATATTGCCGCCCACGAGTTCAAGATCGGCCTGCGCTATCACTTCGGCTCCGACTGCTGCGCCCAGCCGGTCGCCTATGCGCCGATGAAGTAAGCGAGCTCTCCCAGCTCTTCGCACGGCCCGAAAGCCGGTCCCCCAGGGGACCGGCTTTCCTGCTTCGTGGCCTGGCACGAACCTTGCTGTCGCTACGACAAGGCTCGTTTCCGGTCAGGCGTAAAGGCCATGATGAAGGTTCTGGGACTGCTCGGCGGGCTCTGGCTCGCCGCCGCGCTGCTCCACAATGGCTCGGTTCAAGCCGAGACGATGTGGGTGCTGCTGCTGCCGATGGCCTACGTGGCCGGCATGCTGATCCTGCGGGACTAAGCCGAGGCCGATCGCCCGCGGCACAGATCAGGGTTGATCTTGCCGGACGAGGGCAGATATACGTGCCGACGACTTTCGAGCGGACAATGCGATCCGGCGCGCTGGGACGCCAGGCCGGCCAGGTGGGTGGCGCACCAGGTCGGAGGCGGGCTTTCGCGTGACGCGTTGGTCCGGGCCGAGGGCGGCAGCGTGACCTGGCCGGCTCGGCGGGCGTGGCGGAACTGGTAGACGCACTGGATTTAGGTTCCAGCGGCGCAAGCCGTGGGGGTTCAAATCCCTCCGCCCGCACCACGGCATTTTCCGGGTCCAAGGCTTCAAGCAGGGTGCGAGACCGATGCAAGTCAACGAGACGCTTTCGGACGGGCTGAAGCGGGGCCTCAAGATCGTCCTCGAGGTGCGCGAGCTCGATGAGCGGTTCACTGCGCGGCTCGACGCGGTGAAGGACCGCGTCCAGCTCAAGGGGTTCCGTCCGGGCAAGGTGCCGGTCGCCCACATCAAGCGCATCTACGGCCGCTCGCTCATGGCGGAGGTGCTGCAGATCGCGGTCGAGGAGACGAGCCGGCAGGCGCTGACCGACCGCAAGGAGCGTCCTGCGTTCCAGCCGAAGATCGTGTTCCCGGAGGACAAGACCGAGATCGAGCGGGTGATCGACGGCAAGGCCGACTTCACGTACGGCATGGAGTTCGAGGTTCTGCCCGAGATCAAGATCGCCGATCTCGCGGGCCTCAAGCTCGAGCGCGTGGTGGCCGACGTGGACGAGGCCTCGATCGACCGCGCGGTCGGCGATCTCGTCGAGCGCAACGTCAGCTACGAGGCGGATCCGGATCGCGCCGCCGAGGCGACCGACCAGGTGACCGTCGATTTCGTCGGCAGGATCGACGGCGTGGAGTTCGAGGGCGGCAAGGGCGAGGCGGTGCCGGTCGTCATCGGCCGCGGCGGCTTCATCCCGGGCTTCGAGGAGGGCCTGACCGGCGTCAAGGCCGGCGAGACGCGCCTCGTCACCGCAGCGTTCCCAACCGAGTACGCCAAGGCCGAGCTCGCCGGCAAGCCGGCGGCCTTCGAAGTGACGGTGAAGGAGGTCGCGCGCGCGAAGCGGCCCGAGGTCGACGACGCGTTCGCCAAGACGCTCGGGGCGGAGAACGTGGCGGAGCTGCGCAAGCTCGTCTCCGCACAGATCAAGCGCGAGTTCGATGCTCTTTCGCGGGCGAAGCTCAAGCGGTCGCTGCTCGACGAGCTCGAAAGGGCGCACGATTTCGCGCTGCCGCCGTCGCTGGTCGATGGCGAGTACGAGAGCATCTGGAACCAGGCGACGGGCGCGCTGAAGCAATCCGGAAAGACGTTCGAGGACGAAGGCAAGACCGAGGAGAGCGCGAAGGCGGAGTACCGCAAGCTCGCCGAGCGGCGCGTGCGGCTGGGCCTGGTGATCGGCGAGATCGGCAACCAGAGCAAAGTGCAGGTGAGCCAGGACGAGATGCGTGGCGCACTCATCGAGCAGGCGCGCCGGTTCCCGGGCCAGGAGAAGATGGTCTACGAGTTCTACGAGAAGACGCCGGGCGCCGTCGCCGAGCTCCGGGCTCCGATCTTCGAGGACAAGGTGATCGACCACATCGTCGGCCTCGCCAAGCCGGTCGAGCGCAAGGTGAGCCGCGAGGAGCTCTTCAAGTTCGATCCGGAGTAGGCGCAACCTCGTCGCATCGCCTCGCGACCGCGGCGGGCGCCGGTCGCCACTCTGTCGCCTTTGCCGACAGGTACTGCTGCGCTATGTACCGGCGTCCGTCCACGGCGACCGCGCGGCAGTGGCCGCGGCCGACTGTTCCAAGGAGAGATGATCGATGCGCGACCCCGTTCAGTCCATCACCAGCACGTTCTGGCCCATGGTCGTCGAGCAGACCACCCGCGGCGAGCGCGGCTACGACTTGCCGTCGCGACTGCTCAAGGAGCGCATCATCTTCGTCACCGGGCCGATCGAGGACACGGTCGCATCCTCGATCTGCATGCAGCTCCTGTACTGTGAGAGCGAGAATCCGAAGAAGGAGATCTCCATGTACATCAATTCCCCCGGGGGCGTGGTCACCTCGGGCATGGCGATCTACGACACGATGCAGTTCATCCGCTGCCCGATCGCCACCTTGTGCATCGGCCAGGCTGCCTCGATGGGCTCGCTTCTCCTATGCGCTGGCACCAAGGGGATGCGCTATGCGCTCCCCAACGCGCGCATCATGGTGCATCAGCCGTCGGGCGGGTTCTCAGGGCAAGCCTCCGACATCGAGCGCCACGCCGAGGACATCATCAAGATGAAGCGCAGGTTGAACGAGGTCTATGTCAAGCATACCGGCCAGCCCTACGAGATGATCGAGCGCACGCTCGACCGCGATTATTTCATGACGGCCGATCAGTCGAAGGACTTCGGTCTGATCGACCGCGTGCTCGTCAAGCGTGACGACGTCGAGGCGGCGGCGGGCAGTGCCCGCTGACGGTCCCGGCCGCTCGCCGCCAACCCTTACCCACGGACTGTGCACTTTTACGTGTTATCCTGGCTTCAGTGTTGCATTGCGGGGTGTGTCGACCTTCCAATGCGGCGCCGTGGGAGCAAGCAGGTGTGCGCCGGTGGTATGGCTGACGTTTTTTGGTGATCCGAGTGCCACAGACTGTGGCAAACGGGTTGCTGTACGCGGCGGTGCCGGTAACGAGCTGTTAATCCATTCTTGATCTGGCGGCTGTTAGCATGCTGTGATCAACGTGTTGGATTCCACGCCTGCATCGCTGTTGTGCGCGCAGGTGGCGCCATGAATGCCTATTTTCTTCGCGATGCTCCGGAACAGTCGTCAGGGCACGACGCGACTGGTCCGAACCGGTGAGAGAGCCTGATGGCGCAACAGGAAAAGAATACTCTGTACTGCTCCTTCTGCGGCAAGAGCCAGCACGAGGTGCGCAAGCTCATTGCCGGGCCGACCGTGTTCATCTGCGATGAGTGCGTCGAGCTCTGCATGGACATCATCCGCGAGGAGAACAAGAACACCCTCGTGAAGTCGCGCGACGGCGTGCCCCCGCCGAGCGAGATCAAGTCGGTCCTCGACGGCTACGTGATCGGCCAGGAGCACGCCAAGCGGGTGCTGTCGGTCGCGGTCCACAATCACTACAAGCGGCTCAACCACGCGGCCAAGAACAACGACGTCGAGCTGGCCAAGTCGAACATCCTGCTGGTCGGCCCGACCGGCTGCGGCAAGACGCTGCTCGCCCAGACGCTGGCGCGGATCCTCGACGTGCCGTTCACCATGGCCGATGCGACGACGCTGACCGAAGCGGGCTATGTCGGCGAGGACGTCGAGAACATCATCCTGAAGCTGCTCCAGAACGCGGACTACAATGTCGAGCGGGCGCAGCGCGGCATCGTCTACATCGACGAGGTCGACAAGATCAGCCGCAAGTCCGACAACCCGTCGATAACCCGCGACGTGTCGGGCGAGGGCGTGCAGCAGGCCCTGCTCAAGATCATGGAGGGCACCATCGCCTCGGTCCCTCCCCAGGGCGGCCGCAAGCACCCCCAGCAGGAGTTCCTGCAGGTCGATACGACCAACATCCTCTTCGTCTGCGGCGGCGCGTTCGCCGGGCTCGAGAAGATCATCTCGCGGCGCGGCAAGGGCACCTCGATCGGCTTCGGGGCGGCGGTGATGGGCCCCGACGAGCGGCGCACCGGCGAGATCCTGCGCGAGGTCGAGCCCGAGGATCTCCTGAAGTTCGGGCTGATCCCCGAGTTCATCGGCCGCCTGCCGGTGATCGCGACGCTCGAGGATCTGAGCGAGACCGCGCTGGTGCAGATCCTGACCGAGCCGAAGAACGCGCTCGTCAAGCAGTACGCGCGCCTGTTCGAGATGGAGGACGTGAAGCTCACGATCACGCAGGATGCGCTGAAGGCGATCTCCCGCAAGGCGATCGACCGCAAGACCGGCGCGCGGGGCTTGCGGTCGATCATGGAGGCGATCCTGCTCGACACGATGTTCGATCTGCCCGGGCTCAAGGGCGTCGAGGAGGTCGTGATCGGTCCCGAGGTGGTCGACGGCGGGGCGCGTCCGCTCCGCATCTACACGGAGCGCGCCGAGGAGAAAGGGTCGAGCGCCTGAACGGGCGCCGCGCATAGGGCGTCTCGGCGGACAGGGTCGCGGACGGCCCGATTTCACGGATCTTGGCGAACGGCGCGTCAACCCCCATGTACAGGCGCTTGGGGTCGGCCGGAGAGTGCGGTTCGAGCAGAGTTCATCCCGGCTGCGGCCTCATCGGAGGCACTGGCCAACATGAAAGAGCAAGGCCGATGAGCGACGACAAGGATGCCAAGGCGACCAAGGGCGGGGGCAAGGAGCTGTTCCCGGTGCTGCCGCTGCGCGATATCGTCGTGTTCCCGTACATGATCGTGCCGCTCTTCGTCGGCCGCGAGAAGTCGATCAACGCGCTCGAGGAGGTGATGCGGACCGACAAGCTCATCCTGCTCGCCGCCCAGAAGAACGCCGGCGACGATGACCCGGCGACCGAGGCGATCTTCACGGTCGGCACGCTCGCCTCCGTGCTGCAACTGCTGAAGCTCCCCGATGGCACCGTCAAGGTGCTGGTCGAGGGCGTCACGCGCGCGCGCATTACGCGCTACACCGCGAGCGGGAGCTATTTCGAGGCCGAGGTCGAGCGGATCAGCGAGAGCGTCGGCGCGAAGGACGAGATCGAGGCGCTGGCCAGATCGACCATGGCGCAGTTCGAGAACTACGTGAAGCTGAACAAGAAGATCTCGCCCGAGGTGCTCGGCACCATCAGCCAGATCGAGGACTACTCGAAGCTCGCCGACACCATCGCCTCCCACCTCGCGGTGAAGATCGCGGACAAGCAGGAGGTGCTCGAGATCACCACGATCTCCGAGCGGCTCGAGCGCGTCTATGGGCTGATGGAGAGCGAGATCTCGGTGCTGCAGGTCGAGAAGAAGATCCGCTCGCGCGTCAAGCGGCAGATGGAGAAGACGCAGCGCGAGTACTACCTGAACGAGCAGATGAAGGCCATTCAGAAGGAGCTCGGCGACACCGACGAGCGCGACGACATCGCCGAGTTCGAGGAGAAGATCGAGAACACCAAGCTCTCCAAGGAGGCGAAGGACAAGGCGCTGGCGGAGCTGAAGAAGCTGCGTCAGATGTCGCCGATGTCGGCCGAGGCGACGGTGGTGCGCAACTACCTCGACTGGCTGCTCTCGATCCCGTGGGGCAAGCTCGGCAAGGTCAAGAAGGACCTCGGCGAGGCGCAGGAGGTGCTCGACAAGGAGCACTATGGCCTCGAGAAGGTGAAGGAGCGCATCGTCGAGTACCTCGCGGTGCAGAGCCGCACCAACAAGCTCAAGGGCCCGATCCTCTGCCTCGTCGGTCCGCCGGGCGTCGGCAAGACCTCGCTCGGCAAGTCGATCGCCAACGCCACGGGCCGCGAGTTCGTGCGCATGTCCTTGGGCGGCGTGCGCGACGAGGCGGAGATCCGCGGCCACCGGCGCACCTACATCGGCTCGATGCCGGGCAAGGTGATCCAGTCGATGAAGAAGGCGAAGCGCACCAACCCGCTCTTCCTGTTCGACGAGATCGACAAGATGGGCCAGGACTTCCGCGGCGATCCCGCGGCGGCGCTGCTCGAGGTGCTCGATCCCGAGCAGAATTCGACCTTCAACGACCACTATCTCGAGGTCGACTATGACCTCTCCAACGTCATGTTCGTGACGACGGCCAACACGCTCAACATCCCGCCGGCGCTGATGGACCGGATGGAGATCATCCGGCTCGCCGGCTACACCGAGGACGAGAAGGTCGAGATCGCCAAGCGCCATCTCATCCCCGGCCTGCAGCAGGCGCACGGCCTCGAGCCCGGCGAATGGGTGATCGAGGACGGCGTGCTCCACGAGATGATCCGCCGCTACACCCGGGAGGCCGGCGTGCGCAGCCTCGAGCGCGAGCTCGCCAAGATGGCCCGCAAGGCGATCAAGGAGCTGCTGACCTCGAGCAAGAAGACGATCAAGTTCTCGACCGAGAACCTGCAGGACTACCTCGGCGTGCCGAAGTTCCGCTTCGGCGAGATCGAGGCCGAGGACCAGGTCGGCGTCGTCACCGGACTCGCCTGGACCGAGGTCGGCGGCGAGATCCTGACGATCGAGGGCGTGATGATGCCCGGCAAGGGCAAGATGTCGGTCACCGGCAACCTGCGCGACGTGATGAAGGAGTCGATCCAGGCCGCCAACGCCTACGTGCGCTCACGCTCGGTCGACTTCGGCATCCCGGCCTCGATGTTCGACCGCAAGGACATCCACGTCCACGTGCCCGAGGGCGCGACGCCCAAGGACGGCCCATCGGCGGGCGTCGCGATGGTGACCGCGATCGTCTCGGTGCTGACCGGCATCGCCGTGCGCAAGGATGTCGCCATGACCGGCGAGATCACGCTGCGCGGCCGCGTCCTGCCGATCGGCGGCCTCAAGGAGAAGCTGCTCGCCGCGCTTCGCGCGGGCATCACCAAGGTGCTGATCCCGGAGGAGAACGTGAAGGACCTGGCCGAGATCCCCGACGAGGTGAAGACGAAGCTCGAGATCATCTCGGTCGCGCGGATGGACGACGTGCTGAAGGTGGCGCTCGCGCGCATGCCGGACCCGATTGCCTGGGAGGCCGAGCCGCAGGCGCCGGTGGCTCCTGCCGGCACCGAAGGCGAGCCGCGTGCAACCGCGCACTGACCGCGCACTGACCGCACGCTCCGCGCGCGTTAACCATAGCTGCCCCCCGCTTCGCGAGAGGCGGGGGCTTTCGTATGCGCTCGAAGCATGTCAATGGGTCGT
>Ga0114938_1000342_pt1 | contig 36600 bp, 35 predicted proteins | sample AshMeaBigSpring_FD_88675 | JGI IMG/M metagenome (GOLD analysis project Ga0114938, IMG submission 88675) | Groundwater microbial communities from Big Spring, Nevada to study Microbial Dark Matter (Phase II) - Ash Meadows Big Spring | ecosystem: Environmental > Aquatic > Deep subsurface >... | reverse complement strand
CCAACGATACACACCAAAGTTTTTATCTACAATTACCATACGTGGCAATTCTTTTTCTTTTAGTACTGTTCTATCCATGTCGTATGCATACACCACTCTTATTCTATCAGCATCACTTCTTCTATATATATTAATACCTACAATAATTTGTACTAAGCCAATAGCAATTAAAGGAATAGCAGCACCCTTCCAAAATTGAGTTTTAAAAACAAATAGTCCAATCATAGCTAAAGAAAGAGCCAAAATACCAACACAGGTAATGAATAAACTTTCTTGCTTTTCGGCAACAAAATATTTTTCAATATCAGACTTAGCAAGCATAAAATGTAGTTTTATTAATGTTGATGCAATAGTCATAGATTTATGATTCTCAACAAAGTGATATTCACCGATTTTAGTGTAGTTTTTATACTACAAATCAATATAATTGTTCAACAAAGATTGTTCTTTTTTTGTAATTGCGGAACAAATACTTATTGTTCTATTGCTGCAATCACTTGCTTACTAAGTGGAGAAACAGTGTGTTTAAAATAGTGTGTTAAAATACCTTCTTCATTAATGAGGTATTTGCAAAAATTCCAAGCAGGTGCTTCATTGCACCAACCATTTTTACCGCTATCGCTTAACCATTTATACAAATCATGTTGTTGACTATTTTTAATAACAACTCCTTTTTTTAATAAAGGAAAACTTACGCCATAATTCAACTTACAAAACTGTGCAATAGATGCATTGTTTGCTTGTTCTTGTTGTTTAAAATCGTTGGCAGGCATTGCAATTACAACCAACTTATTTTGATATTGCTTATACAACGTTTCTAGTTCGGCATATTGAGCCGTAAAACCACAATTGCTAGCAGTATTTACAAGTAATATTTTTTTGCCTTTGTAATGTTCTAATGTAAATGAACTATCTGAATTAGCAACTAAAGGAATATTATAAATAGATGTTGTAGGCAATGCATTTTTCTCGTTAAAAGCACTGCTAAGTGTTGAAGGCATTAGTTTGCCCAACAGCATAATAATTGGATACAATGCTTTTAAAAGAGATTGTTTAATGGTCATAAAAATTATTGTTGTTTTTAAAGCTACATTAATTACAACCAATAAGCATATTAGTTTGAAAATATGAAGCCTTACAACATGTTTAACGAATTAAATACTTGTAGTATTTGCATTAAACCTATTTTAAAAACCATTTTAAAAATTTGAGCATTCCTGTATAAGGTGGATATTTTATATGAGCATCTAACCAAGTTGCAGTTTTAAGCATACTTTTTGGTCGTGTAAATGTTTCAAAACTGTATTTGCCATGATATTGTCCCATTCCACTATTCATCAGTCCTCCAAATGGCAATTCAGGGTTTCCTAAATGCATTAAAGTATTGTTAATACATCCTCCTCCAAAAGAAATATGCTCAATAAAATAGTTTTGCTTCTTTTTATTACTGCTAAACAAATACAAACTTAATGGATGAAGATGCTTCTGAAGAATGCTTAAAACAGTATCATCATTTTCGTACTCAATAATGGGTAAAATAGGCCCAAATATTTCATCTTGCATTAACGAAATATCCATATTTGCTGCCTCTAATTCAATTAATGTGGGGGCAATGTATAAACTATCGGCATCAGATTCACCGCCATACAAAATTTTACCCTGTTGCATATACGAGCAAAGAATTTGAAATCTGTTATTATTTACAATACGTCCGTAATCACTAGCAATAGCAGCATTTGTTCCATAAAACTGTTGTATAGCATTCTTCATTTCTGCTATCAACAACTCTTTTTTTGTATTGTGTACCAATACATAATCAGGAGCAACACAGGTTTGCCCTGCATTGGTAAATTTTCCCCAAACAATTCTTTTGGCTGCTACTTTTATGTTGGCAGTTTCATCAACAATACAAGGACTTTTACCGCCTAATTCAAGCGTAGTAGGTGTTAACTTTTCTGCTGCTAATTGTGCAATTGCTTTACCAACAGTTGTACTTCCTGTAAAAAAAATATGATTAAATCTATTTTGTTGCAACAAAGCTGTAACCACAGTTGCACCATCACCTACACAAACAGCAATATAATTCGGTGTAAAAGCTTGGGTAATGATTGTTTGAATAATGGCTGCTGTATGTGGGGTAAATTCACTTGGTTTTACAACAGCACAATTGCCGCCAGCAATGGCACCAATTAATGGAGCCATTAGTAATTGAAAAGGATAATTCCATGGAGCAATAATACAAGTAACGCCAAGCGGAACTCGATAAATAGTACTACTACTAGGTTGTAAAATAATGGGTGTTGATACTTTTTGAGGCAACATCCAATTTTGTAATTGCGTTAATGCATGTGAAATTTCTGCATAAATAAATCCTATTTCAGTGGTGTACGCTTCTTCTTTACTCTTGTGTAAATCTTTATATAATGCTTCAAAAATAGCAGCTTCATGTTGTTGAATGGTTGCATATAATAGTTGTAGTTGCTTTTTTCTAAAAGCGTAGGTAAGTGTATTTCCTTCTGCAAAAAATTGTTGAATCGCTTGAAAATTAACCAAGTCCATAATGAAAATATAAGACAATGAAGATAGTTGAAAAAGATGGCAGATAATTGTTGTGTTAATTACATTCATATGTAAGCTTTTGTAAATGAAATTGTATTTAAAAAAATTATTCATGTAATTCATCTTCGTCAAAAAAATATGCACACAATAAACTACTATTTTTACAACGTATTAAAATAAAAGCATGAAGCATAAATGGTTGTGTGTTTGTTTGTGTGTTTGTAGCTTATGGTTACAAGCACAAGAAAAAATTTCTGGAGGCATTAAAGCAGGGTTAGGATTACCGAATTTAAAAGCTACAGGTTCAAATCCTTTTATTAGTGGATATTCTTCTATTGGCACACCCAACTATGGCATTACTGGAACAATTGAAGCATCAATAAGATGGGCTTTTCAGATAGATGTAAACTACAACCATATACGTGTAAAAAAAGATGGCGACCAAGTAATTCCAAAAAGTGTTTATGCTAGTTTAGTACCTTCCAACTTTACAGTTCCAAATACTGTATATGCTACTTTTTTAAGTAATATTGATATTCGTTATATTGAATTGCCAATGATGGTAAAGTACAATTGTATTGTTGGCGAAAAATTCGATTTGTTTGTAAATGGTGGTTTTTTTACCGGCATTTTAATACAAGCAAAAGCCAAAACAAGTGGATTTAGTGCCATATATACCAATCCTGAAAGAACCAATCTTTTACTTCCTTTTCAAATAAGTTTAGATCAGGAAAGAGACTTTACAGAACAATTGCATCCATTAAATTTTGGTATACAAGGTGGTTTAGGCATTACTTATAAAGGAGATGTAGGAAACATCATTCTTCAAGTAAATGGTAATTCTAGCTTGTTTAATGTTCAACAAAATAGTGCTGATGGGCAAAACAAAACCCAGTCGCTCAATGTAATGCTTGGTTATCAATTCCATTTATACAAAAAATAAATATTTCTAGCTCAAAAGGCAATTTTATTTGCGATGCGTACAAAACAAAATCGGTGGATAGTTTGGATGTTTATTGTGGTTGTTTTACTCATAACCATTTGGCTTATTTGGGTACTTATAAAAAATGCTACCGATTTGCAAGAAGCAAAAAAGGCAGATTATAGTGCATTTAATACCACTTTTCCATTGGGTTTTCAAATTCATGGAATTGATGTTAGCAGCTATCAAAAAGCCATTGCATGGGATAAAGTAAAAGCAATGCAAGTAGAAGATGTAAGTATGGGATTTGCATTTTTAAAAGCAACAGAAGGCTTAAACGACCATGATAGAACCTTTGCTCAAAACTATGCACAAGCAAAAGCAGCAGGCATTATTTGTGGTGCATATCATTTTTTTCTTGCAACAAAAAGTGGCGAAAAACAAGCCCAAAATTTTATACAAAATGTTACACTTGCATCAGGCGATTTACCACCCGTTGTAGATATTGAAAAATTATATGGTGTACCTGCAAAAACAATGCGTAAACGACTGAAAGAATTTTTGAATACCATTGAAAAACACTATGGCGTAAAACCTATTATTTATAGCTATGTGCATTTTTACGAAACCTATCTTGGAAAAGAGTTTAACGAATATCCACTTTGGGTAGCTCATTATTTAGAGCCAGAAAAACCACGAATAGCAAGAGATTGGTTGTTTTGGCAACATAGTGAAAAAGGCACTGTAGATGGCATTACTACACCTGTAGATTGCAATGTGTTTTTTGGCGATTCTATAGCATTTAAACAAATGCTTATTCCTTAATTGGTATTTTTTAACAAGCAAAGTTTAAACATTGATGTTATTGGTGATTAACTAATTAGTACTTTTACAATCTTACTTTTTTCAACCGTTAACGCACTACTGTACCAATGGGAATAGAAAAAGATATTCAGCAAAACACCTTTAGAAACAATTACCAAAAGGCTACTATTAATCTTATTTTCACAGCTAATTGGCTGCAAGAAAAAGTGAAAAATTTTGTTGAACCAAGTGAAATTACACCACAGCAATACAATATACTTCGTATTTTAAGAGGCAGTAAAGCCCCATTAAGCACTTTACAAATAAGAGAAAGAATGCTTGATAAAATGAGTGATACGAGTAGATTGGTTGAACGATTGATAAAAAAAGAATTGGCCACAAAAAGTGTAAATCTCATTGATAAACGCTTAGTAGACGTTACCATTACTGAAAAAGGTTTAGCACTATTGGCTTCTCTCGATGAAAAAGTAATTACACTCGATGAACAATTGGCATGTTTATCTACTCAAGAAATCGATCAATTAAATAATTTGTTAGATAAAATAAGACAATCGGTTTAAAATAGAGTTAACAACCCAATCATCGTTTTTATTTCTTCCACAATTACAGAAAAAGCATTTGCCAATACTATCTTTGAAACATGAAGAACTGTATTGCAACTATTTTAATGATTGTTTGCTACTGCATGCAACCTGTATTTAGCCAAACCAACTACGAATTTAGAGGTGTTTGGATTGCTACTGTTGAAAACATAGATTGGCCAAGTAAAAAGGGCTTACCTGTTGAGGAACAAAAGGCAGAATATATCCGTTTGTTACAGTTGCATCAACGCAATGGCATGAATGCAATTGTTATGCAAATTAGGCCTACTGGTGATGCATTTTATCCATCTGCTTACGAACCTTGGAGTGAATATTTAACCGGAAAACAAGGTTTGCCACCTACCCCTTATTATGATCCGTTAGCATTTATGATTGAAGAAACCCATAAACATGGAATGGAATTTCATGCATGGCTAAACCCTTATAGAGCGGTTTTTAATGTAAATAAATCTTCTGTTTCGCCTTCTCACATTTCTAAAATTCACCCAGAATGGTTTTTAATGTATGGAGATAAAAAATATTTCAACCCAGGCTTACCACAAGTAAGAGATTTTGTAGGTAAAGTTGTAACAGATATCATTACAAAGTACGATGTAGATGCTATTCATATGGATGACTATTTTTACCCTTATAGAATTGCAGGCAAAGAATTTCCTGATGCAAAAACGTACGAACAATTTGGTAATGGTTTAAGTAAAGACGATTGGCGTAGAAGCAACTGTGATAGTATTATTTTGCAACTTCATCAAATTATACAAAAAAACAATAGCCGAGTAAAATTTGGAATTAGCCCATTTGGTGTTTGGAGAAATAAAAGTCAAGACCCTAATGGCAGTGAAACAAAGGCCGGACAAACCAACTACGACGATTTGTATGCCGATATTTTATTGTGGATGAAAAATGGATGGATTGATTATGTAGTACCACAATTATATTGGGAAAGAGGGCATAAATTATGTGATTACGATGTATTATTAGATTGGTGGAATAAAAATAGTTTTGGCAAACATATTTATGTTGGTCATGGCATTTATAGAGCAAATAGCAACGAAGCTTGGAAAAATAAAAATGAAATTCCGAATCAAATTTTACAGTTACGTAAATACAATACCACACAAGGTAGCGTTTACTTTAGTAGTAAAACTTTTGAAAAAAATCCAAATGGCTGGAACGATAGTTTAAGAAATAACTATTATGCTTTGCCAGCAATAATTCCACCAATGCCATGGATAGATGCTACCAAACCACAAAGCCCTACGGTAGTTGTAAATGGCAACAATAATTATACATTTATTTATAAAGGCGATAAAAAAATTAAAGCTTTTGCAGTGTATGCTTTACCTGCAAATGTGGATGTAAAGTTACAATATGCTACACTTTTGCAACTAATACATACCAATAACAGTGCATCTTTCGATAAAACAAATACACTTGCACCAGCAGATAATAAATTGTTTGTTGCCGCTGTAGATATAAATAACAACATTAGCGATTGGATAGAATTAAAATAAAAACAACCATTATAAGCATTCACAATTTCTGTTCAATCTACTTTCAATTTTAAAAATTACACTATGCAATTTAGAAACTTTAAAATGGTTAGCTACGTAGTTTATGGAAGAGGTAGCTTTAATCAATTAGATGAAATACTTGCTCCACATAGAAAAGAAAATGCACCAATGGTTTTTTTGGTAGATCATTTTTTTGAAGGGAAAAATTTACCAAATAGAATCCCATTAAGAGGAAACGATATTGTATTGTTTGCCGATGTTACTTACGAACCAAAAACCAAACAAGTAGATGCTTTGGCACAACAATTAAAAGATCAATTTGGAACCGTTAGTGGCATTGTTGGTATTGGTGGTGGTAGCACAATGGACTTAGCTAAAGCTGTAAGTTTAATGATGACCAATCCTGGCTCAAGTGCTGATTATCAAGGATGGGATTTGGTAAAATTTGCAGGTGTATATAAAGTAGGTATTCCTACATTAAGCGGAACAGGTGCTGAAGTTTCTAGAACAACTGTGTTAACAGGGCCAACACGTAAACTAGGCATGAACAGTGATTTTACGCCTTTTGACCAAATTGTTTTAGATCCAGAATTGTGTAAAGATGCTCCTGTAAACCAACGTTTTTATACAGGTATGGATTGCTATATTCATTGCATTGAAAGTTTACAAGGAACTTACTTAAACGAGTTTAGCAAAAGCTATGGTGAAAAAGCATTGGAATTGTGTAGAGAAGTTTTTCTAGGAAAAAAAGAATGGAACGACACCTTCGATGATAAGCTCATGATGGCTAGCTATGCAGGTGGAATGAGTATTGCTTACAGTCAAGTTGGTGTTGCACATGCAGTAAGTTATGGATTAAGCTATTTGTTGGGTACAAAACATGGAATAGGCAACTGTATTGTGATGAATCATATAGAAGAGTATTATCCTGAAGGCGTGGCTGAGTTTAAGCAAATGGTTGAAGAAAACAATATTGAAATTCCTGTGGGTATTTGTAAAGGGTTAACAGAAGAACAATTTGATGCCATGATTAATGTAAGTTTAGGCATGAAACCTTTATGGGAGAATGCTTTGGGCAAAGATTGGGAAACGATTATGACCAGAGAAAAGCTTAGAGCTTTATATGAAAAACTATAAGTAATTTTTTGGTAAATAATATTAAAAAGGCTGCCTCATTTAATTGAGACAGCCTTTTTAATATGTGTTGGTTGTTGTTTGAAAAAATTATTTGTAAGTAATAGAAAGATTGGTTGTAGTTACAGGCTGATTTGGCAATCCAGATTTTACTACAGCAGCAGTTGGCAATCCTAATGAATTGTATGTATAAGTATAGTTTACTTCATCATCTAAAACATTGTTTTCATCATAATGCTTTTCTTGAATTACATTGTTTTTAGAAGCAGGTTGCATTAATAAAGAAAGAAAGTCTTTTTGTACATACAATGGATTGGTTTTGTTATCGTACGTAAATTCTACATAACCAGCAGGCACCAATTGCGTAGGAATTAAACTACCAGGCATAAACGTTGCTACTTTTGATACATTACCAGCTGTATTGTAAGTAAATCTAAATTCCATAATCGGAATAAAAGTGCTGCCAGTAAGCTTGGTTGTTAAAGTTGCTTTCGATAATAAATTGTTTTGATACTCATATTGAATACTACCACTTTTTTCAGTTCCAATAAAAATATCTGCTTTATCTAATTGATTGTTTGTGCTGTAAACAGGTACAATTTTTTCGCCTGAAACGCTTGTCATTTCAGACATTTTTTTATTGGCATTATACAACACGTTGTATTCTACTGTAGAAGCATTGGTGTTTACATCGGTTTTAATGGTTGCTTTTTGAATAGTACCATCTACATTATAACTCAGCTTAATAAACTCATCTCCTTTCTTAAATTCAGTTACAGAAGAAGATGTTACGGTTGTTCCTGTGCCAGTTTCTTTACTGCATGATGTTGCAGCAACCGACAAGATGGATAATAACCCTAAAATGGGTTTTACGATGTTGTTTTTCATTGTATTTGTTTTTGTTGTTTAAAATGATTTTGTTTAAAATTTAGTGCAAACCTATTGTTGGTTTTTTGTTAGTACAATAACATATTGATGTGAAAATAATAATGATGGTTCTGTTAAAACACAAGCACAGCCTAATACACAGCCCATTATAATGGATGTATCGTATTCATTAAACCAATAAAATGATAGTTATCAAAATGCCGAATGGGCAAATGTGAAATTGATTAGAACAACCTTAAACTATAGAATATGATCGATGGTTACGTCATCGTAAGCTTCTTCACCAGATAATAAAATAATCATAGTGAAAAAGTAATCCATCATATTAAAGAATTGCTTTGACATACTTTATTTTTTCAAAAACAGTGCCACTTAAGAAAAACTGTTGATAATAGAATTTGACTGTAATACACTCAACTTTTGGGTTTGTTCGTTTTTTTCTTTACTCCAAATAATCTGTTGATTAGCTGTATTAGCTACTGTTTCAGTAATTGGTTTTTCTATCACTTTTTTGGTGCTACCAGCAATTGCCAATAATAAATGTGTAGTCATAAACTTGCTTTTCATAATCATAAATTTTACAGTGCAAAAATGCCTGTAAATGCAAGCCTACACAATAGCATATTCATGTGAAAAAATTATTCACATAAATATGCTTAATTAAACTAGCCAAGTGCTAATTGTTCTAGACTATGATCTGTTAAAGCAGGAAGAGTTTCATGATTGTTATACGAAATTGTTTTGCCAAGTTCAATTACTTGTTGTACAATTTCGGAAGTAGACTGTTGTAGATGAAGTGGTTTGGGCTGTAAAGATGCCAACCAACGATAAATTATTTGTGTAAAATGTTGATCAATCGTTTGTACTATTGGCACTCTAAAAGCTTCTAAAGCAGCAGCATTGCACAATTGTTCGTATTGGCCTGCAATAGGAATACACAATAATTTTTTACCTAAATACAATACTTCTGCCGGTGTTTCAAAACCTGCACCCGTAATTACACCATGTGCATGAATAACGCTGTTGTTAAAGGTTTCGTTGTGTATTGGTAATAAAGTACAATTGCCCAATATTTGTGGTGCAACTACTTTTTTTGAAAAAACTTCAAAGCGTAAGTCTTTACATTTTTGCAATGCTTTTACAACTAATTCATCGCTAAAGTGAGAGAGATATACAGTAATATGTCCTTTGTCTGTTGCATGTGCGTTTAAGATTTCTTTTTTAATAATTGGAGAAAAAATAAACGAATCATACGGTTGAAAATGCAGTCCTATTTGATGCGATGTTGTAGCATAATTTTTAAGCACCAATTCTCCAATAAAATCTTTTTTTAGAGGTCTTGGTGTTTTGCTAGAAACAAAACTAGCTTGATGGCCAAACTGAATACTAGGTATTTTTTTAAATTTGCAAGCTAGTGCAGTAATACTTTCAAAATCATTAATCACTAAATCGTATTGTTGTACGGGTAGAGCTTTTGCCTCTTTTATGATTGTTGGAATACTCAATTGCTTCCACATTTTATAATAATCCAATCCACCTCTATTACCATAAAAAAGACTAAGACCTTTACTTCGATATTTAACAGGTAATTCTTGAGTAGATAAATTGCTATTGCTACCACTTAAAAATACATCTACATTTCCATATTGTTCTAAGTAAGGCATTAGCTGAGTTGCCCTAGCAATATGGCCATTTCCTGTGGCTTGAACGGCATAAAGAATGTTCATTTTTTTACTCATAAAGAAAGTTTTACACCATTTTCCATGGCAGCAACAAAAGAGTTGAATAGCACTACTTCGTCTGGAACAACATTTAGTTTTGGTAATTTTTTTTCCATTGATACAACGGGTGCTTTTTGCTGAGCAAAATCTGCTTCGTTGTAATGATAAATGCTCCAATCGTTGTGGTGATATTCTAGTGCAGTTAAGTTTTCTATCCAATCACCACTATTCAAATAAGTTACACTTCCTTTTTCTGTAGTTACTACTCTTTTTTGTGGTTGGTGAATATGTCCACAAATCACATAGTCGTATTTTTTTTCAATAGCCAATTCAGCAGCAGTTTGCTCAAAATCGCCAATCCAAGCAACTGCTTTTTTTACACTGTTTTTTACCTTTTTACTAAAGCTCATTTTTTCTTTCCCTACTAACTTTAATAGTTTGTTTATTAAGCTATTAACAAGAATTAAAAAATCGTATCCATGCCCCCCCAGTTTTGCCAATAGTTTGGCACTTCCTTTTGTGGTGGCATCGAAAATATCGCCATGAAATAACCATGTCATTTTACCATTAATTTCAATCACCAATTTATCTGTCAATTGAAAATTACCCAATTGTAAATCGCTGTATCTACGTAAGGCTTCGTCGTGGTTTCCTGTAATATAAACAACTCTTGTTCCTTTGCTTAACAAATGCATTACCTCTTTTATTACTTGCATATGTGTTACAGGAAAGTATCGTTTGTTAAATTGCCAAACATCAATAATATCACCGTTAAGGATTAGAATTTGAGGAAGAATACTTTTAAGATAGTTCACAATCTCTTGTGCCTGACAGCCATAAGTACCTAAATGTAAATCGCTTAATACAACAACTTCAACTGGTCTTCTTTCCATGTAAACTAGAGTTTACCAAAATTGTAACAAGCGTATTAACACAATGTGACGGTAAGGTGAACAAATTGTTATGGATAGGTAGCAACAAAAAATCCCACTTTTGAGAAGAAGTGGGATAGTAAATTAAAAAATTAAACCTAGACTAAATTATAGATGATTTTACCTAGTTCCGTCCAACACTTTGCTTTTAATTTCAATTTCAGCAATTTAATCATCAAAATTTAGTAACTAACACATTCTTATTCAATAACAAATTTTTATAAATAAGCTGCTGCTTTCTCTAAATCTTCAGGTGTATCAATTTCTACGCCCATATAATCTGTTACTACCATTTTAAGAGGAACACCATTTTCTAAATAACGCAAACATTCAATTTTTTCTAAAGACTCTAACGGCGTCATACTCCAATTGGTAAATTGCAACAATGCATTTTTACGAAATGCATATACACCAATGTGTTCGTAATAAGTAGCAGATAGATTCTTATCTCGATGATAAGGTATAGGAGAACGACTAAACATTAATGCATTCATATTTCTATCAACAGCCACTTTTACATAATTTGGATCATTGATAGCTTTTTCATCTGTTAATACTTGCATTAAAGATGCAACTTGTACGGTACTTCCCTCTGCTTCAAATACTTGCAATAATTTTTCAAGTGGTTCTTTTTTCACAAAAGGTTCATCACCTTGCACATTTACAATTACATCTACATCCATCGCTAAAGCCGCTTCTGCAATTCTATCGCTTCCGCTTTCATGCACACTTTTGCTCATGACTGCTTTGCCACCATTGTTTGTAATTTCATCGTAAATAATTTCACTATCGGTAACTACAAAAACATCATCGAATAAACCTGTAGCAAACGTATTATCATGTGTATGTCTTATAACGGTTTTGTTGCCAAGCTGTTGCATTAATTTTGCAGGAAAACGAGTGGCTGCATAACGTGCAGGAATCATTGCTACTATCTTCATTACCTAAATTTATTGCAAATATGAAGATTTATCGTTTTAAATATTTTAGAAGAATATAGATTGATGCTATAATAATTTTACCCGGCATTAATATGGTTTGTATAAAAAACAACATTCTATTTAAATTATCGGTATATCTAAATGGATGATTCATTAATCCTCCAAATAATCCAAGATTACGCATGTTGGGTTTTGCAGTAATAAATCTGGCTACGAATAAATAAACTACAATACCAATTAGTAGCTGCCAAGAATCTGCAATACTATTTTCTATAAATAGTAGCCATATAATAAAACCTATTCCACAAACTCCTAAAATTATTATAATTATTTGCCAGAAAAAAGAAATATCACTATTGGTATATTCATCTAAATCATCTGTACTTAATTTACCAACTGCGTTCGGTTTTTTTCGTTCAATTAGCCATTCAAAAATGTTCATTCTGTTATATGTTTTGTAAATGGATATTTTAATAATGAAACAAATTCTTCGTCCTTTTCATTTGCATAATATCTATCTAAACCATACTGAATTTGCTGTTTATCTAAATGCATCCAAGTGCCAAAAATTCTATCCCAAATAGCGAATACAGCTCCATAATTACTATCAGTAAAAGGTTGTTTATAATGATGATGTACTTTATGCATTGCTGGTGAAACAATAATATAACTTAGCCATTTTTCTATCCATACAGGCAAAGAAATATTGGCATGGGTAAATGCTGTTGCAAATACCAAAATAGTTTGATACATCATTACTGCATACATTGGAGCACCTGATAACCAAACACCTGCAAAAATAAAAATAGCTCTAAAAACACTTTCTACAGGATGATGCCTTAAACCTGTAGTAACATCTACATTGTTATCTGTATGATGAATTACATGAAAATGCCACATAAAAGGTATTTTATGTTCTAGCATATGAATTAACCAGCCAACAAAAAAGTCGATTACCAAAATACTGATGAGTATGGTGAAAATGGGAGAAGCTTTTAGCCAATAAACCACCCCAAATGTGTGCTGTGAACACCAATTACTAATGGCAATAATTACAATTGCAAATACTGTATGTAAGGCTAAATGTATGGCTGTAAAACCAAGATTGACCAGTGCATGTTTTAGTTTAGATTGTTTGTAACGCATGGAAATAAAAGGAATACTTCCTTCTATAATCCATAAAACAAGCATTCCTAAAACAATATAAGCTGCACGTTCAAAAGGGCGTTGTTCTAGCGTTTGAAAATGTTGTATTAATTGTTGTAGCATGGCAAGTAATTGAATAATAACTTAAAATAAATATACCAATTATTTAAAAAAGCAGAACATCTGTATACTTGATAGCATAAAAAAGTGCCTATTGCACATACAATAGACACTTTTATAAAACGTTTATATTAATTAGTTGTTCAGCATTAATGGCATTACCAACATCAATAAATCTTCGCTTTCAGCTTGTTCACTTGGTTTTATTAATCCTGCTTTTGTAGGTGTAGATAATTCTAAACACACTTCAGTTGTATCAGCAGCATTCAACATTTCAATTAAAAATTTGGCATTGAAAGCTATTTGTAAATCTTCACCATCGTATTGGCAACTCATTCTTTCATTTCCTTCAAAGCTAAAATCTACATCTTGTGCAATCATGTTTAATTCGCTGCCAGTAATGCTTAAAGCAACTTGGTTGGTACTTTTATTACTAAAAATACTTACACGGCGTAAAGCACTTTGAAAATCGGCTTTTGTAACCACTAATTTGTAAGGATTTTCAGCAGGAATTACTACTCTATAATCAGGAAAACGAGCATCAATTAATCTACAAATCATTTTTACATCACCATGATGAATGAATAAATGATTGCTATTGTAGCTTACTGTAATTTCATCATCATTATCTGGCAAAGCATTTTTTAATAGGTTTAATGGCTTTTTGGGCACAATAAAACTATCGGTTTTAGTAGCGAAAGTATCAGTACGCTTATATCTTACTAAACGGTGAGCATCTGTAGCAACAAATTGAACCCCATCTTTACTTAATTCAAAATAAACACCCGTCATTGCAGGTCTTAAATCGTCGTTGCTTACGGCAAATAAGGTTTTATTAATTGCAGTAACTAAAGCACCGCTTTTCATAGTAAAGCCAGTTGCATCGTCTGAAGCTGGTTCTTTCGGAAAATTATCAGGGTTTTCTCCTGGCACTTTATACTTACCATTGTCACTAGTAATTTCTACAGCAAAATTTTTATCAATATTAAAAGTTAATGGCTGCTCAGGTATATTTTTAAGTGAATCAATTAAAATTTTGGCAGGAATACAAACTCTACCATCGGTTTTGCTTTCAACATCCATTTGTACACGCATTACCGTTTCTAAATCGGTAGCTACAATACTGAGTTTCTTTTCATTGATTTCAAAAAGAAAATCTTCCAAAATTGGCAATACAGTATTTGCGTTGATAACACCGCTAATTTGTTGAAGGTGTTTTAATAAAGACGAAGACGATACAATAAACTTCATTCCAAAAAATTTTATCTGTGGCAACAAACCTACTGTAAATTGTTAACATTGCCTACAACCTTATGTTGCATTTTATACGTAAATAAAGCAATGTTGTTATTGTGTGAATTATTTATGCCTGAATTAAAACCAAACCCAAAGAAAAACAACCTTTGCATTTTAAAAAAGCCAATAACAATTCGGCTAAAAACAGTATTTTCAATTCTACAACCATCATCTAAAAAAGATTTACAATAAATAAACGCTATTTATTTATTAAAAAAATTAGCATGTCATCGATTAAAGAATCCTTAAAAAACAATCCAAAACTTAAACAATTCATTCATTGGATGCTTATTCCTTCAGGAGAAGCAAGACCTAGACTTTGGGTAAAATGGTTTGTAAATCCATTTATTCATCAACGGAAAAAAGGTTCTACCGTTCGTTGGAGAACTCGTATGGATGTTTTGCCATTTAACCAATTTGTTTTGGGAGAAAATAGTACCATTGAAGATTTTTGCACCATTAACAATGGAGTTGGTGATGTAGTTATTGGCAACAATAGTTTAGTTGGAATGGGAAATACCATTATTGGTCCTGTAACAATTGGCAACAATGTTATTATGGCTCAAAATATTGTTGCAAGTGGATTAAATCATTTATATACAGATATAGACAAACCTATTCATGCACAACCAACTATAACTGCTACCATTACCATTGAAGACGAATGTTGGATAGCTGCAAACGTAGTTTTAACAGCAGGTGTAACGGTTGGTAAACACAGTGTTGTTGCAGCAGGTGCAGTTGTTACAAAGGATATTCCACCTTATTCTGTTGCTGTAGGCAATCCTGCAAAAGTGATTAAACAATATAGTTTTGAAGAAAAAGATTGGGTAAGAGTATAGAACCAGTTTACACATTTTCTTTTTGAAACAAAGCAGGAATTGTTCGAAGAATTAAACGAATGTCGTTGGCAAAACTGTGGTTTTGAGCGTATTTGTTGTCCAACATTAAACGTTCATCTTCACTCATTTCTCCTTTTCCTCTTTTTTCAACCTGCCATAAACCTGTAATACCTGCAGGAGCCATAAAACGCAATGAGTATCTATCTGTTGTTAGTTTTTCTGCTTCATACAAAGGCAAAGGTCTGTTGCCAACAATACTCATATCACCAATAATTACATTCCATAATTGAGGTAATTCATCAATACTTGTATTTCTTAAAACCTTACCCACTTTGGTAATTCTAGGGTCGTCTTTTAGTTTAAAGAAGGCAGAACCAGCATTTGCTTTTTTGTAATCGTTAAATTGTTTTTCACACCATTTATTATCGTCGGCAAAAAACGGAGCTTGACAGCCTGTTCCTTTTCGCATACATTCATCACACAACAACAAGGTGTTGGTAACTACTTCTTCTGCAGCTACTTCAGGTGCATATTGGTTTAAATGTTTTAAATCTTTTAAACGCTTATCTGCGTTTACGTACATAGATCTAAACTTGAAAAATTTGAAAATTTTGTAGCCTGTACCAACTCTTAACGAATAATAAAATGCAGGGCCATTCGATTCTAATTTCAATAAAATAATAACCAATAAAAATAAAGGTGATAACAAAAGCAAAGCTGTTCCTGCAAAACAAACATCAAAAATTCGTTTAATAGTAGGTGTTTTAAACGAAGAAATAGCTGCTGTTTTATCGCCTTGTTGCAATTCGTACCAATGTTCAATTAAAAAATTAATACGAGTTGTTAATACTTGGGGTTTTATAGGAAGTTTAAAAACATCGGCAACGCCAAATTTTAAAGCAACTTGCAATGGATTGCCCACAACATTATTGGTAAGAATAAAATAAGGAACGTTTACAAACTTTTTCAATTGTAATGCTTGTAACAGTGGAACACCATTTGGTCCCATAATTTCTGCTTCTACAATTACAGCTTTTATTTGTAAATGCTCTCTTTCCCATTTTGAAAACATTTCTACTCCACTAGAAAAAGAAATAAATTGATGTGTTCCAAAATTGCATTGTTGCAATGCTTTTTGAGTAGCTACAGGAACATCAATTAATGCTATATAGGTAGTATTGGTATTAGACATAAAAATGTGTAAGCAATTAGTTAGATGAAACTTTACCTGTTCTTCTTAAAATAGCGTTTAACCTTGCTAGTAGTTCTCTTGGATTAAAAGGTTTTACTAAATAATCATCTGCACCAGCTTCTAAACATTTAATTCTAGTTTCTGTGCTTTCTTCACCAGATAAAACAATAATAGGAATAGAACTAAAAAATCCACTTGCTCGTAGTTGGTCTATTAATTCGTAGCCCGTCATACGAGGTGTATTTAAATCGGAAATAATAATGTCGGTTAAATTGCCTTCATGCAAATAAGTCATTGCTTCAAAACCATCATTAAACATAGAAACCTCAAACTTTTCTTTTAAATGATGACTCAATACCAACTGCATAGGAGCATTATCTTCAATTACCATTATTTTAATTTTAGTTGGCAAGGTTGTTTCGGTACTCATGATGTTGGCTATTTAGATTTTGTACTTAGCAATGGGTTAGTAATTAAAAATATGCATATTTAAGTTATTGAGGCAATTTAATACAATTTATAATGTAGAATTAATATTTTCGATAATTATCTAGATTATTATGAATACATCTAAAGTTTTACAAAGTAGAAAACGAATTGCACTGATTGCACACGACCATAAAAAACAAGACATGGTAGAGTGGGCTTATTTTAACAGAGAAACTTTAGCAAAACATGAATTGTTTGCCACAGGAACTACAGGAAAATTAGTAGAAGAATCGTTAGATAGACCTGTAAAAAAGTTTTTTAGTGGCCCATTAGGAGGAGATCAGCAAATAGGCAGTTTAATTGCTACAGGTGATATTGATGTAGTTATATTTTTTTGGGATCCTATGGAAGCACAACCACATGATACTGATGTAAAAGCATTGCTGCGTTTGTGTGCAGTTTGGAACATTCCTATGGCTTGTGACCGCTCAACAGCTGATTTTATTATCACTTCACCATTTATGCATGAAGAATACGAAGCTATTATTCCAGATTATTCCACTTATTTAAAAAGAAATATTACTACTTAAATAAACTTTCTGCTTTTATAATATTCTCAGGCTTTCCCACATCTATCAATAAACTTTCTGAATGATCGAATGATGTAATGGCTTGACTGCTACAAACATGTAAATATACATCTACTATAGAAAACTTACCTTCTTGTATTATCTCACTAAAAATAGATGATTGTAAAATTTGTATGCCACTAAATGCTTTGGGCAAAAGCGTTTGTTTTTGTATTTCGGTGTAATTGGTTACAGGACCTTTTTCTTCGTTCGTTTGTGTATTTTTCCAACCACACAATTGCTGTTGTTGATTGAATAAAAAATAGCGACTGCTAACTCTATTTGTAACCGCCAAAGTTGCTAAAGGCATTTGCTGCTGATGTTGTAGTTGCATTGCAGCTAGATTCATATTGGTAAGCATATCGGCATTCATTACTACAAAACTAGATTCGCTTTGAAAATACCAAGCGGCTTTTTTAAGTCCACCTCCTGTTTCTAATACAGCATCGGTTTCATCAGAAATAGTAATTTGGCTTCCCCAACCGTTATTCGCTTCAACGGCATTAACAATTTGATCTGCAAAATGATGCACATTTACCAATACTTCACTAATGCCAAACTGCTGTAAATATTCAACATTTCTTTGTAGCAAAGATTTACCATTCACCATTGCCAAAGCTTTAGGATGATGATTGGTAAATGGCTTTAATCTTGTACCTAAACCTGCTGCAAAAATCATTGCTTTCATGCAAATCAATTTTATTAACCAATGAAATTATCTTACCCAATTGGCTTCGTTAGTATGAGTAAGAATTATCTTCACTTTGTATTTATTACGTAAATGTCTTGCTGTTTGTTCTGCTGCATAAACGCTTCTGTGCTGTCCACCTGTGCAACCAAAATTAATCATCAAATTTTCGAAATCTCTTTGTAAATAGTTTTCAACAGTTATATCAACAATATCCCAAACACTGTTTAAAAAATCGTTCATTTTTGTTCGCTGTTCTAAAAAATCTTGAACAGGCTTATCTTTTCCACTCAACTTTTTATAATCATCAAATCTACCTGGGTTTAATATTCCACGCATGTCGAACATGTAACCGCCACCATTTTCTGAAGGATCTGTAGGAATTCCTTTTTTATAACTAAAGCTGTTGATTACAATTACTAACGGTGTATTTTCATTGGCTTGAATGGGTGTGAAACGTTCGATAATTTCAGCACTTGTCATTAGCTTTAATAATCTATCAAACTCAGGTGTAACAATACCTATACGTTTGTTTTCTAAGAAAAATTGAACACTACGTAAAGCCAATGGAATGCTCGCCAAAAAATGGGCTTTTCTTTCGAACAAACCTCTAAAACCATAAGCACCTAAAACTTGCAACAAACGAATTAATACATAACCATTGTATTGGCTTTCAAAGGTGATTCTATCGATTGGTTTTGGTAATAATTTATCGGCTTCATCCATGTAATATTGCAATAAAGAATCTTTCCATTCTTCATTCAATTCTGCTTTGGCTTGCCACAAAATACTGGCAACATCGTATTGCAAAGCTCCCTTCATTCCACCTTGAAAATCAATAAAAAAAACTTCATCATTTTCTACCAAAATATTTCTGCTTTGAAAATCTCGAAACATGAAATACTTATTTTCTGTTTTGGTTAAATAAGTACTTAAGGCATCAAAATCGTCAATCAATGCTTGTTTATCGTAAGGTAAACGAAGGGTATCTAAGAAATAATATTTAAAGTATAGCAAATCACTCAAAATAGCTTGTTTGCCAAATTCTTTTGCAGTAAGGCATTTTGAATAATCGAAATTAGCATCGCCAATAATTTGCATTTTAGCCAAATTGCTCAAACTTTTTTGGAAAAGAGTGTATACATAATCTGTTTTTCCATGCTCTTCCAATTTGTTTAATAAACTAAAATTTCCTACATCTTCTTGAATGTAAATTGTTCCTTCTGCATTTACACAAAACACTTGTGGTACTGGTAAATGGGCTTTTTTAAAATGTTGGCTAAAGCTGATAAACGCTTCGTTTTCTTTTACATTGTTATTGTAGGTGGCAATAAATGTTTGCTCTAAAAGATAAATTCTAAAATATATTCTGTCACTACCACTTTGAGGTAGCTTTTCGATACGAGTGGGTGTTTGCTGCTGAAACGACTGAAACAAACTAGTAATTCCTTCAATAATTAAATCCATAAAATGGTTAGTTTGCCACGAAAATAAAGCTATCGTTTGAAAGCAATACGAATGCGTTTTAATTTATTACGATAGGATGCAATAAAAAAGCAGATTACCAACAAGTGAATAATCTGCCCAAAATTTATTATTTAATCAAAAACATTACGAAGTTACTTCTCTACAGCCAATAATTCAACTTCAAATATTAAAGTAGAGCCAGGAGCAATTGAAGGACCAGCTTGTTGATCGCCATAAGCCAAATCTGAAGGAATAAACAACTTCCATTTACTACCGACAGTCATTAGTTGTAAAGCTTCTTGCCAACCTTTAATTACACCATTTAAAGGAAAAGTAATTGGCTCACCTCTATCTACAGAACTGTCAAACACAGTTCCATTAATTAAAGTTCCATGATAATGACATTTTACTTTATCTGTTAGTGCAGGTTTTGTTGTATCAGTGCCTGCTTTTAAAACCTCATATTGTAAACCGTTTGGTAAAACCACAACACCTTTACGTTTTGCATTGGCTTCTAAAAATATTTTTCCTTCTGCCTTTGCAACTGCCGATTTAGATGATTGTATTTTTTGTTGGTACATTCCAATACACATATCTAAAACAGAATCTCCGATAGCCAATTTTTTATTACCTAACACATCGCTCATTGCTTTATTCAACAAAGCTAAATCTAACCCATCAAACCCTTGCTGTTTAATATTTTGTGCAATTCTAGCACCTAAAGCATAGCTAGCACTGTCTTTATTGTTTTTTAATAACTTAACGGGTGCTTTTGCAGCCATCGGTTTTACAGGTATTTTTGCAACGGGCTTTTTTGCTTGTGCAAATACATTGAGCATAGTAACAGCACTAAGAGCAACTAAGAAAATTTTCTTCATATACAATTTGCTTTATAATTTTTATAAGTTTCAAATATAAGGGAATAGATTACCTTATGCAGAATGTTGTAATAATTTTTGAATAGCGGCATTTACTTTTTCGAACTGAAAAGCTTGAATTGTATCATTCATTACCGCAGCAATTTCTTTTGTACACAAATTACCAATTGAGCCTTCATGTGTATGAGCAACTTGTGTGTTGTAGGTAAATTCGTTTGCTTCAATTGCTCTACCAACTTGCTTATACGCATCTCTAAATGGAATACCTTGTAATACCAACTTGTTTACTTCTTCTACACTAAACATGTATTTATACTTTTCATCTGCTACAATATTTTCTTTAACAGAAATATTGCTGAGCATTAAAGTTGCCATTGCAATACAATCTTTTAAAGTAGAAAAAGCAGGAAATAAATGCTCTTTAAGTAGTTGTAAATCTCTATGATAACCGCTTGGTAAATTAGTGGTCATCATTGTAATTTCATTGGGTAAAGATTTTATTCTATTGCAATGACCACGAATTAATTCAAAAACATCTGGATTTTTTTTGTGTGGCATAATGCTGCTACCTGTTGTAAGTTCGGCAGGAAAAGCAACAAAATCGAAATTTTGATTTAAGTATAAACACATATCCATACTTAGTTTTGCCAAAGTTTCTGCAACATTCGATAAAGCTTGTGCTGTAATTCTTTCGGCCTTTCCACGACCCATTTGAGCATAGACTACGTTGTAATTCAAATATTCAAAACCAAGTAATTGAGTTGTAAATGTTCTATTGATTGGAAAAGATGAACCATATCCAGCTGCAGAGCCAAGTGGATTTTTATTTACCACTTTATAAGCACTTTGTAAAGTAACTACATCATCTATCAACGCTTCTGCATAAGCACCAAACCATAAACCAAAAGAAGATGGCATGGCTAATTGCAAGTGCGTATAACCTGGAAATAAATGACTTTTAAACGTTTCACTTTGTTGCTGTAATAGCTGAAAAAATGGAACAATTGCTTCAACTAATGTTTGAATTTCATTACGCAAAAACAGTTTAATATCTACTAAAACCTGATCGTTTCTACTACGTGCAGCATGAATTTTTTTACCAACATCACCCAATTTTTCTGTAAGCATCCATTCTATTTGAGAATGTATATCTTCTACATGTGGCTGTAAAGTAAAATTGCCAAGTTGAATATTTTTATAAATATCTATCAATGAAGTTTTCAGCAAGTCTAATTCTGGCTTTGTAAGCAACCCAACCGATTCTAACATGGTTGTATGAGCAATAGAACCTAATACATCAAAAGCTGCTAGGTACAAATCCATTTCTCGGTCTTTACCAACCGTAAATGCTTCTACTTCTTTTAACGATGCAATGTCTTTTTGCCAGAGTTTCATAATATTAAGTTTCTAGTTGCTGGTTACCAGTTTCAGGAGTAGGAAAACTATTCCAATTATGCTGTACCCATTCTATAAATTTATTTATTTGCTTACTTAAAGCTTCATACGAAATTTTAAGGGTTGAATATTTTGTCTCATCCTTGAATGATTCAGTTTCAAACAAGTAATCAAGATGTTCGATTGTTTCGTCGCACTCAGCTTGAGCATAAATTAGAAATCGTATAAAATCTGCTTTATACTTTCTTCTCCCATAACCTTCAACTATTGAAGTAGAAACAGCTTTCGAAAATCTTCGTATCTGACTCCCTTCTTCGTATAATTCGAACTTTGGTAAACTTAATGTAAGTTTATGAATGTCAATTGCTAGCTTTTTTTGACTCTTTGTAAATATTTAAGTCTCTATAACTTTTCATTCAGTTAAATTAACTTGTAACAAGAAACTAGCGACCAGAATTATAAAATAATTTGATTTAGTAGTTGAATATACGTTTCAATTCCATCCTCAATTTCAGCAATATAAATATATTCATCTGCTGTATGACTTCTTGCACTATCACCTGGCCCCATTTTTAAAGTTGCAAATGGCATTAATGCTTTATCGCTTGTTGTTGGTGAACCATAATAACCTTTACCCAAAGCAATGCCTGCCTTCACCAACGGATGATCTAAAGGAATTGAAGTAGATTTCATTCTTGTTGTACGTGGTTTAAACTGGCTTTTTAAGTTTTGCTTTAGAGCTTCTAACACTTCTTCAAACGTATACAATTCATTTACCCGAACGTCTATTACAAACTTACATTGAGATGGCACCACATTGTGCTGTTTGTTTTCGGTTTCAATGACTGTAACAGTTAGTCTAGATTCTCCCAATAAACTACTTATTTTTTCAAATTGATAATTTCGAATCCAATGAATATCCTCTAACGCTTTATAGAGTGCGTTTTCGCCTTCATTTCTTGCTGCATGTCCTGCTCTACCATTTGCTACACAATCTATAACCATCAAGCCACGTTCTGCAACCGCCATTTCTAGTTTAGTAGGCTCGCCAACAATACCAAAATTAATATTGCCTAAATATGGCAATACCAATTCTATTCCATTTACACCACTAATTTCTTCTTCTGCACTTGCTGCAAACACTACATTATATTTCAAATTGTCAGCATCGTAAAAATGTAAAAAAGTTGCTATTAAACTTACCAAACAACCGCCTGCATCGTTGCTGCCTAAACCAAAAATTTTACCATCTTTTTCTAATGGAAAAAATGGATCGATGGTGTATCCTTTATTCGGCTTTACAGTATCATGATGTGAGTTTAAAAGAATGCTTTCTTTGTTGATATCGTAAAACTTATTTTTAGCATAAATATTATTGCCAACACGAGCAAATGGAATATTGCGTTCTTGAAAAAAATTGCACAATATTTCAGCTGTATCATTTTCCTCCTTACTAAAAGAAGGCGTTGCTATCAATTGTTTTAAAAGTTCTATAGCATCGGTAGTTATTGTATTCATGGTATTTTTTTTACTACAGTATTGTGCATTTTAGGATAAAGACTCGTTGATAATGGATGTGCCTGCTGTACTTTGAATGAGAGCATGTAACTGCTCTGCTTTTCCGATGATTACTTTATTTACACCACTATTTAAAGCTGCAAACGCATTATCTAGCTTAGGAATCATTCCAGCAAAAATGAGTTTTTGTTCTTTTAATTGAGCATAATAAGTAGCTGTAAGAGTTGATATAACTGAATTTTCAACATCTACATCTAACAGCACACCAGTTTTTTCAAAACTATAAATAAGCTCTACAGCATATAAAGCACTTAATGCCTTAGCGGTTTCCTGTGCAATAGTATCTGCATTGGTATTTAATAGTGATCCGTTAGCATCATGTGTAATAGGTGCTAACACAATGGTTAATTGTTGTTGTAATAAACTATGCAAAAAATGAGCATTAACTGCATCAACATCGCCTACAAATCCATAATCAATAGTTGAATGTTTTCTTTTATGTGCAAGAATTACATTGGCATCTGCACCACTTAAACCAATTGCATTGCAACCATTTGCTTGTAATTGAGCTACTATATTTTTATTAATGAGCCCTGCATATACCATTGTTACAATTTTCAATGTTTCAGCATCGGTTATTCTTCTACCATCAATCATTTGCTGCTCTATACCCAATTCTTTTGCCATTTTAGTGGTTAGCTTTCCTCCTCCATGAATTAAAATTTTAGGAGCTTTAATAGCAGCAAAATCTTGTAAGAAATTAGTAAGCTTTTGTTCATCATCAATAATATTTCCACCAATTTTTACTACAAATAATTTTTCCATTATTGATGTTTTAATATTTCACTTAAAACCGTTTGTGCAGCCCAAACTCTATTGCCAGCTTCTTGTGTAACAAGACTATTTTCTCCGTCTAAAATTTCGTCGCTTAATTCTACATTTCTTCTTACAGGTAAGCAATGCATTACTTTGGCATTATTTGTTGATAAGAGTTTTTCGTTGGTAAGCATCCACTTCGGATTGTTTTCATACACTTTACCATAATCATTAAACGTACTCCAATTTTTTACATACACATAATCAGCATCTTTTAACGCCTCATCTTGATTGTGTGTAATAGTAGCACCTTTTGTAAATTGCGTATCTAACTCATAATCTTCAGGATGTGTTATAACAAAATCAGCTTCATCCCAAGCTGTCATCCACTGAGCAAAACTATTGGCAACACATTGTGGCAATGCTTTAACATGAGGAGCCCAAGTTAACACAACTTTTAAACGTTTGCCAATGGGTTTTCTTTGGCTATTTTGTAAATCTTCTTGTATGGTAATAATGTCTGTAAAAGATTGCAATGGATGTAGAGTAGCACTTTCTAAACTAACTACAGGAACACCAGCATATTTAATAAACTGCTGAATATACATTTCGCTATAATCATCTTCTCTATTTTGTAATCCAGGAAATGTTCTTATAGCTAAAACATCAAAATACTTACCCATAATAGGGGCAGCATCTTTAATATGCTCTACCGTATTTCCACTCATAATAGCACCTTCTTCAAATTCCAAAGCCCAACCTTCTTTATCTACATTAAATACAACAGCTTCCATACCTAAATTTTTAGCGGCAATTTGTGTGCTTAATCTTGTACGTAAACTTGGGTTTAAGAATAGTAATCCAATACGTTTATCTTCACCCAAAGCTTTGTCTACTAAAGGGTTTTCCTTATAAGCCAATGCTTTTTTTACCAATGTATTAATAGCATCGCAAATAGAATTATCGGCTGCATATTGAACATCGTTAACAGAGATAAATTGTTTCATAGTGGTAAAGAATAAGGTGTGTTTGTATTTGAATATTGAATGGAACTATTTTAATGTTTCTATAGCAGCTTTTAATGCAACTAAAAATTCATCTGCTTGTTTTTTACTAATTGCTAAAGAAGGTAATAATCGAATTACATTTGGTTTTGCTTCTCCTGTAAATACATGAAATTGATGAAGTAATGTTTTCTTTAAATCCTTTAAATGTTCTGGAACATCAAACCCAATCATTAATCCTCTACCTCTTATGTTTTGAATTTCGGATATTTTTTGTAGCTGTTGAAATAAATAATTACCAGCTACTTGTGCATTATCTATTAGGTTTTCGTTTTCTATAACTTCTAACACAGCTAAAGCAGCAGCACATGCTAATTGATTACCGCCAAAAGTTGTTCCCAACAAACCATACTTTGGTTGAATATGTGGTGCAATTAAAATTCCTCCGATAGGGAAACCATTGCCCATTCCTTTTGCCATTGAATAAATATCTGCATTTACTTCTGCAAAATCGTGAGCAAAAAACTTTCCACTTCTTCCATAACCACACTGTACACTATCTGCTATATACACAGCATTGTATTGGTTACAAAGACTACGAATCAACTGTAAAAAACTGTTGTTAGCAACATTAATTCCACCAACACCTTGAATGCCTTCTACAATTACGGAAGATACCTCGTTACCATGCATTTCAAAATAACTAGTTAATGCTGCTTCGTCATTAAATGGCAAAAAAACAACGTTTTCAGTTTCATTAACAGGTGCCACAATTGATGGATTATCAGTAGCAGCAACTGCTAAAGAAGTACGACCATGAAATGATTTATTAAATGCAATTATTTTCTTTTTTCCATTGTGAAAACTTGCCAATTTTAAAGCGTTTTCATTGGCTTCTGCTCCACTATTACATAAAAATAATTGGTAATCATTTTTACCACTTAGTTTGCCTAATTTATCTGCCAATTGTTGTTGTAGAGGAATAATTACAGAGTTAGAATAAAAAGCAATATGTTTTAATTGAGCTTCAATTTTACTTACCCAATAAGGGTGTGTATGACCAATACTAATAACGGCATGTCCACCATACATATCTAAAAACTGTGTTCCAGCATCGTTCCAAACGTAAGAACCTAAGGCTTTTGTGATTGTAATATTATTCAGCGGATAAACATCAAAAAGTTTCATGTATTGTATTTAAGGGGAATAACAAATTTTGAATGATAAATTTTAAAAGCTACTAGATTTTAACATTAAACCTTCACTTTCTTTAAAGCCAAACATTAGATTCATATTTTGAACAGCTTGCCCACTTGCTCCTTTTAGTAAATTATCAATTACACTATGCACCACTACAGTGTTTTCGACCATTTCTAGCCCTATTATACATTTATTGTTATTCACTACTTGTTTTAGATGCACTGTATTTTGAGAAGTATGGGTAAATATTTCTGATGTATATGCTGCTGAAAAAATATTGCGTATTGTAGTTTCAGGCTGTTCGGTTTTAAATGTAGAACTTACAAAAATACCTCGTGTAAAATCGCCACGCCAAGGAACGAAATTGATAGAAGAAAGTGAATCACTTGTTGGTGCAACTTGCTGTAAAGACTGCATAATTTCACCCAAATGCTGGTGTTGTAAAGTTTTGTATGCAGAAATATTATTTGCTCTCCAACTAAAATGAGAGGTAGCACTTAATGATTGTCCTGCACCTGTACTTCCTGTAATACCTGTTGTAAATACATCTGTATTATTCAATAAACCTGCTTTAGCAAATGGCAACAACCCAAGTTGTATAGCCGTAGCAAAACAGCCAGGATTAGCAATACTATCAGCCTTTTGAATGGCTTCTTTATTCAATTCTGGCAAACCATATACAAAGCTTCTATCTTTTATGTTTGCATCGGCTTGTAAACGAAAATCGTTACCAATATCAATGAGTTTTACATGACTAGGAATTTCATGTTGTTCTACAAACTTTTTAGCTTCACCATGACCGGCACAAAAAAATAAAACATCAATATCAAAATGATGTGATTCTGCAAAACAAATAGCAGTTTCACCAATTAAATCGGTATGTACTTTACTTAAAATATTGCCTGCATTACTTGCACTTTGCACAAAAGCAATGTCTACATAGGGATGATTTAATAATAAACGAATTAATTCTCCACCTGTATATCCTGCACCCCCTATAATACCTGCTTTAATCATAATTAAAACTTTAAAATACAATCAGATGTGTTTTGTGTAAAAATGATTTTACTAATGAGCAACAACTATGCATTACTTTCTTTTACCTTATTCCAAATAGCGGTTTGATTACCAAAAATTTTACTAAATCCACGAACATCTTCACCTGTAAATCCTGTATTCATTTCGCCATATTTTCCAAATTTGGCACTCATTAAATCGTAGTCACTTTCAATACCAATTATTTGAAAACGATAAGGTAATAATTGAACAAATACTTTTCCTGTAACATTTTGTTGGCTATTGGTTAAGTAGGCTTCAATATCTCTCATTACAGGATCTAAAATTTGCCCCTCATGCAACCAATTGCCATAAAATTGAGCCAATTGATCTTTCCAATTTAATTGCCATTTGGTAAGTACATGTTTTTCTAAAGCATGATGAGCTTTTAAAATAACCATTGGTGCTGCTGCTTCAAAACCAACTCTACCTTTAATACCAATAATAGTGTCGCCAACATGAATATCTCTACCAATACCATAAGCACCTGCAATACTTTGTAAATATTGAATAGCAAGCGATGGATGTGTAAATGTTTGTTGGTTTACTGCAACCAATTCACCTTTTTCAAATCTTAATTCAACCTCTTCACTTTCAGTTTTGGTAACCTGTGTTGGCCATGCAGATTCTGGCAACATTCCTTTGCTATTTAAGGTTTCTTTTCCACCAACACTTGTTCCCCATAAACCTTTATTTATGCTGTACATACTTTTTTCAAAGTTCATAGCAACACCCTTTGCTTTTAAGTATTCTATTTCTTCTTCTCTACTCAATTTTAAATCACGTATGGGTGTAATGATTTCAATACCAGGAATCACGATATGAAAAATCATATCAAAACGAACTTGATCGTTTCCTGCACCTGTACTTCCATGTGCAACTGCAACTGCATTTAGCTTTTTAGCATGCTCTGCAATATTTAGTGCTTGGCTTAATCTTTCTGCACTTACACTTAAAGGGTAAGTATTGTTTTTTAAAACATTTCCAAAAATTAAGTACTTAATAATACTATCATAATAGCCTTCAACAGCATTTACTGTGGTATGTGTTTTTACACCTAGTTTGTAAGCATGGGCTTCTATTTGTTGTAATTCTTCACTAGAAAAACCTCCTGTGTTTACAATAACACTGTGTACATCAAAACCTTTATCTTCTGATAAATATTTTACACAAAAAGTGGTATCTAAGCCACCACTAAAACCCAATACAACCTGTTGTTTTTCGTGTGCCATTATCTGTTTTATATTATTGAAATGAAATAAATGAAGTTTACAATTGAAACAAAAAACTAAACAACGATTTAGATTTTGAGTCGGAATTATTTGAGTTGCTTTTCTTAAACCACTGTAATAGTTTGCTTTGCTTTAAGCGGTTAAACCTTTCATATAAGCCTGCATTTTCATTAAAATCTGCTGCTGTTTCTTTTGGTTTTTGTTCAGCAGGATCAAAAAGCATAGCTGTGCACATGCAATTTTTTCGACCCTTACTCATTAAAATATCGTAGTTCACACAGCTTTTACAGCCTGCCCAAAATTCTTCATCGTCGGTAAGTTCACTATATGTAACAGGTTCGTAACCTAAATCGCTGTTAATTTTCATTACAGCCAACCCTGTTGTTAATCCAAATATTTTTGATGTAGGATATTTTTCTCTAGATAATTCAAAAATTCTTTTTTTAATCAATTTTGCAACACCACTTTTTCTAAACTCTGGAGAAACAATTAAGCCGCTATTAGCAACAAATTTGCCGTGGCTCCATTCTTCAATGTAACAAAAGCCCACCCATTGACCGCTAGGTTTTAGGGCAATAACTGCTTTTCCTTCTAACATTTTTTTTGCTACATATTCAGGACTACGTTTTGCAATTCCGGTTCCACGAGCTTTTGCAGAAGCTTCCATTTCATCGGTAATTCTGAGAGCGTAATGCGTATCTAGGTGATTTGCTACACGAACGATAATATCTTGCTGTTCCAACGTAAAAGAAAATTAAAAGATTTGATGATGCTTGTTGATAGTGCCAACACCAAAAAGGTGTGTGAAAGTCGGAAAAGGTTCACTGATAGGGGCAACTGCCAACTGCTCGTCCTATCAGCAACCACGTCGTGGTCGCGGCAAGAAAGTAAAAGCAGGCATAACAGGAGTTATCTGTATTGCTGTATGATATGAAGTTGTGTTTTTCAACTGCTTTTAGTTTGAGTGTTTTAATTTGAGGGCGTAAAAGTATAATGTTTAGAAATATAAACATCGATTTTTTTCAAAAAGTTTGGTTAACAAATTGAAAACTTTCTTTAAAATAGAAAAAAAGGAATCGATTTACTAAAAAATAGGCTAATAATCAATAAAAAATAAAACAACGCTATTTTAAAAAAGTGATACTCAAAAGGATAACGTTTCCAAACAATCTAAAAAAGCTACTTTTGCCGCCATAAAATTTAGAGTATGAGTAAAGGTCCGGTTTCTCAGTTTATAGAGCATCACTATCGTCATTTTAATGCAGCCGCTTTAATGGATGCGGCCAAAGGCTATGAAACACATTTAACCGAAGGTGGTAAAATGATGGTAACATTAGCTGGTGCAATGAGTACAGCAGAATTAGGAATTTCATTTGCAGAAATGATTAGGCAAGGAAAAGTAGATATCATTAGCTGTACAGGTGCTAATTTAGAAGAAGATATTATGAATTTGGTTGCACACTCTCATTACAAAAGAGTACCAAATTACAGAGATTTAAGTCCGCAAGAAGAATGGGATTTATTAGAAAATCATTACAACAGAGTAACAGATACTTGTATTCCTGAAGAAGAAGCATTTAGAAGAATTCAACAGCATATTGAAAAGGTTTGGAAAGATGCAGAAGCGGCAGGAGAGCGTTATTTTCCACATGAATACATGTATAAAATGCTTTTAAGTGGTGTTTTAGAACAGTATTACGAAATAGATCCAAAAAACAGTTGGATGTTGGCAGCTGCTGAAAAAAATATTCCAATTGTTGTTCCAGGTTGGGAAGATAGTACCATGGGAAACATTTTTGCATCGTATGTTATTAAAGGCGAATTAAAGGCTAGTACCATGAAAAGTGGTATTGAGTACATGGTTACTTTAAGTGAATGGTACAGAGCTAATAGTAGTGGAAAAGGTGTAGGATTTTTCCAAATTGGTGGTGGTATTGCTGGAGATTTTCCTATTTGTGTGGTTCCAATGATGTATCAAGATTTAGAATGGCATGATGTTCCTTTTTGGAGTTATTTCTGTCAAATAAGTGATAGCACAACTTCTTACGGTAGCTATAGTGGTGCTGTACCAAACGAAAAAATTACTTGGGGAAAATTAGATATTCATACGCCTAAGTTTATTGTAGAAAGTGATGCTACCATTGTAGCTCCTTTAATTTTTGCATGGATTTTAGGATGGTAATTTTAAATTTAAATAACTAAAACATAAAGCCAATCGTTTATTCGGTTGGCTTTTTATTTATTATTTACTTTTCCATTACTTCAAATAGTAAAAACTGATTTTTTTGCATTGGAGAAAAATTATTATCTGCCACAAATAACAGCGTTTTATTACCATTGGGTAATGTTGGCCCAAATGTTACACCCTCAATATTATCGGTGTAAATACCTAAATCATCCATATTTAAAATGAGCTTTTTTGTTGCTGCTATAAATTGGGTATTATTTTTTAAACTAGGTATGTTTATAATATTGGTTGCTTCACTCATATCTACATCAAATACTTTTACAGTACAAGGCAATCTTCCAGTAGAAAAAGAACGTTCTATTACTAAAAAACGATTTTTTCCTATTTCTAAAATATCTGGCACTCCATTTACTTTATAAGCATTTGCTGGTGTTGCAGGATAAGCAACAGGATCTAATTTATACGCAAATTGTGCAACATTACGTTTTGTGCGTACATTAAATTTAAAGAATCTAATCCATGGATTATTATCTGTAACATCGGCTTTTGGTGCATCTTCATACAATGGTTCTTCTACATTTACGTATAAAAATTTGTAGTTGTTAGCAAAAGTTAAACCTTCTAAAACACCATTTTGTCTAGGTCCTTTTTCTTCTTTATGCATATATAATTGAGTGGGCAAAGAACAAGTGTCTGTAAACGTGCCATTGGTTTGCATAAATGTTATTGAAGGTTGAACCAATACATTTGTATTCAAATTTCTATCACCTTCACTTGTCCAAACAAGTGATTTATTTTTAGGATTGTATCTTATTGCTTCAGGATCTGGCGTAAGCAAGGGATTTTGTTTGTTATTTGGAAAAACCATTCCATCAGCTTGTAATAAATTATAAACATCTTTAATTATAATTGTATCAATTCTTGTTGATGAAATATTTATTTGAGCAGTATAAAATCTTGCAGGGTTTATAGCACTTCTATCGTCACAGATTAAGTAATACAAATTATTTTTAGCATCATAATCTATACCTGATAATCCACCAAATGTTGTATTCTTAAATTGCGTTTGAAATGGTAGCTCATAACTATTGATGAATCGAAGTTGAAAAGATGCTTTTTTAATTTTTGGTTGTGTAAAAACTTGTGTGTGATAGCAACAAATACATACTGTTGTTAACAAATAATAAATACAAAAACGCATACAAAATTTTCGAGAAAGATACATGTTTTGCCATTGATGTATTCATTGATTGATTAAGTTTAATAAGATTTAAATTACACTCAAATTCTTACACTCATTTCATTTTAAATATTTTACTATTATGGAACAAAAGATTTGGTTTATTACTGGTGTTTCTACAGGATTTGGTAGAAATTTAGCTGAACAAGCGGCTTTAAAAGGGCATACTGTAATTGGAACGGTTAGAAAAACAGAGCAATTGGTAGATGTAAATAATTTAGTAGTAGGTAAAACATTTGGTTATTTATTAGATGTAAATAATCATGCACAAGTGGCAGAAGTAGTAGCAACTATTCAAGAAAAATTTGGAAGGATAGATGTATTAATAAACAATGCTGGATATGGTTTTTTTGGTGGAATTGAAGAAAGTGAAATGGCCGATGTAAGAGCACAAATGGAAACCAATTTTTTTGGTGCACTGGCAGTAACACAGGCTGTTTTACCCATTATGCGTTTGCAGAAAAGCGGCTACATTATTCAAATATCTTCTATTGCTGGTGTATCTTCTACTCCTGGTTTAGGTATTTACAATGCTAGTAAATTTGCTCTAGAAGGATTTAGCGAAGCCCTGTACCATGAAGTTGCACCTTTAGGCATAAAAGTATGTTTGGTAGAACCTGGTCCGTTTAGAACTTTATGGGCTGGTGCATCTATGAAATATGCTCAACATAAAATTGCTGACTACGAACCTACTGTTGGAAAAATTGAACAAATGTTAGCAGCAAGAAATGGTAATCAACCTGGAGATCCTGTAAAAGGTTCTTTAGCCATTATTCAATTAACAGAAACGGAACATCCACCTTTACGCTTGGCTCTTGGTAAAATTGCTATTGGCAGCATTCAAAACAAAATCAATTTATTGCAAAAAGATTTAACTGCTTGGGAAGCTGTTTCTGCTAGTGCAGATTTTGAGTAAATGAAATACTGTTTTTGTTTACAATGCATTCCCTTGTTTAAGGGGAGGTATTGTTGATATTGGTATTTTATTTTTACAAAATACTATTATCATAAAATACAGTACTAACTGAGTACTTTGTTGCTGACTACTTTGTGTTATATTTGTTAGGAAGCACTTATTAAAAAAAATTAGATGAGATTACTTTTTCTTCCTACAAAACTGCCTAGGTTTCAGGTAAGAATGATATTGTTATCTGCATTCTCATTTTGTGCTTTGTCGTTATTCATCACTATTTTATATACCCAACGTAAAAACTCAATTACCAATAATTTTTTAATAGAGCAAAACAATGCTGTTATAAGCAAAACCGAAAAACTAAAAACACTGTTGGCACAATCTGAATCTGCAAGCAGGGCATATATGATTGGTGCAGAAAATGATTTACAAGATTTATTGGTTAAAACCCATCAACAAATAAAAGCAGATTTAATAATTTTAGAAAAAGAAACTGCAGGGCATCCTAACCAAAGTACTACCATTGCTACATTACAAAAACTTGTTGGTCAAAAAATTGCATTACAACAGCAACTTATTCATAAAAAATATTCAACAGATTCTATTGCTTTTGCTTCTTCAAAAGAACTAAGTCTAGGTGCAGAAATTAATGCTGCAATTGAAATACTGATAGCTCATGAAAAACAATTGATACAGCAAAGAATTAATGACAATGATAGCATTTATAGACGAAGTATTTATGTAGCCACCACGTTTGGTATTTTGGCATTTCTATTAGTAGTTGCCATTTTAATTCGTTTGAATAGAGATATTCGTTGGAGAAAAAGAGCAGAAAGACAATCACTCATTAGTGAACGTAAATATTTAAACCTAATTGAAAATGCAGGTGTAGTAATTTACACAACCGATGCTAAAGGAAATATAACTTTTGCCAACGGTAGGGCAGCAGCATTAACAGGCTACACGATTCAAGAGTTGATTGGAATGAATTTTTCACAACTTGTTGCCAAACATTGGATAGACCAAGTAGTGAACAATTACGTACATCAATTTCAACAAAAATTAGTAGAAACCACCATTGAGCTACAAATCATTACAAAAGATGGTAAAACAAAATGGGTAGAACAATCTGCTGTAATGCTTTTGGATAATAACGGAACTTGGCTTACTGGTTTTCAATGCATGGCTAAGGATATTTCTGAGAAAAAAGCAATTCAGCTTGCATTAGAAAAGTCATCAGCAGAATTAAAAGAAAATCAGTATCGGTTACAGTCAATTTTAGACAATACCAACTCACTCATTTTTATTAAGGACTTAAATGGCCGATATGTAACTGTAAATAAACGTTTTAAAGAAGTAGTACAAGTAACCGATGAAATGGTTATTGGAAAAACCGATTTTGATATTAATACAACAGAACAAGCTACTATTTACTCAGAAACAGACAAACAAGTAATTGAAACAAAACAGCCTTTTGAATCTGTAGAAATACTCACTAAAAATGATTTAGAATTAACCATTTTTAAAACCAAGTTTCCTTTGTTAGATCATAATAACAAGGTATTTGGTATCGGTGGAATTGCAACAGATATTACAGAACGATCGAACAATCATAAGCAACTTATTATTGCAAAACAAGAAGCAGAAGAAGCTAAAAAAATGCAAGAACAGTTTTTGGCCAATATGAGTCATGAAATTAGAACGCCTATCAATGGTATTCAAGGAATGACTAATTTGCTGTTAGAAACATCCTTAAACGAGCAACAAAGTGAATTTGCAAATATTATTAAACGATCTGTCAATAATTTATTGGTAATTATTAATGATATCCTAGATTTTTCTAAAATAAAGTCGGGTAAATTAACCATTGAAAAAATAGATTTTCAGCTAGAAGAAATTGTTCAAAATGCGAAAGCCATTTTTGCTCATCGATTAAAGAAAAAAGGATTACAGTTGAATGTGATTGTAGACGAAAACGTTCCGACAGTTTTATCTGGTGATCCATATAGATTGAACCAAATATTAATTAATCTTTTAGGCAATGCCATTAAGTTTACCGAACATGGTGGCGTTGAAATTTTGGTAAAACTTCGTAACCAAACTACCAATCAAATTGAAGTGTTTTTTAGTGTTACAGATACAGGAATTGGAATACCTGAAGATAAGTTGGCAGATATTTTTGAAAGCTTTACACAAGCTAGCTACGATACTACAAGAAGATACGGTGGCACAGGTTTAGGTCTTGCCATTAGCAAGCAACTTGTAGAGTTACAAAATGGGCATATTTATGTAAGCAGTACAGAAGGCAAAGGCTCTGTATTTAGTTTTTACATACCCTATGGCTACAGTCAGCATCCACAAAAAACACAGCCTGTTATACATGCATCAGAATCTGATTTTAAAGATGCATTACAGAATAAACAATTTTTAGTGGTAGAAGATAATGAGGTAAACCAGAAACTAATAACTTATGTGTTAGATAAAATTGGTGGCATTATTACGATTGCAAATAATGGCAAAGAAGCTATAGACTTGTTAGCTATTAATAGTTACGATATTATTATTATGGATTTGCAAATGCCTGTTTTAGATGGTTATGAGGCAACAAAACATATTCGTCAGGTAATGCAATTGAAAACGCCAATTATTGCTATGACTGCAACGGCAATAAAAGGTGAGCAAGTAAAATGTTTAGAAATTGGCATGAACGATTACATGTCAAAACCATTCGACTTTAATGATTTATATAGAAGATTGGTGAAACTATTGGAGAAAAGAAAAGAAGAAAATCTTGAATACAATAGTACTCTTGAAAAGCCATACGATTTAAGAACTTTAGAGGAAATGAATGATGTAAAAATCATGATTGCAGTTATAGATATGTTCTTAAAAAATATCCCCTTAGAATTACAACTATTAGAGCAATGTGTAGCCCAAATGAATTGGCAAAAGGCTTATGAAACTGCACATAAACTAAAAAGCTCTGCAACTACTTTAGAAGCCTATGATTTTGCTAATATTTTGGGTAAAATAGAAATGAATACACAAACAGGTATACCACAAGAAAACAATGATCATTTATTAACCGAGGCTTTACATAGTTTTAAAGTTATTCAACAATTTTTAGAGCAAGAAAGAGCAACTATTTTTACTACCATTAATGAAGAAATTGAAAATGAAGTTGTGTAATAGTTGTTTTTTTGAAATAAAATATATCTTATTTCATCGTTTCTAATTCTTTTTGCAATCGAAACATTTCATCTCTTAAACGAGCAGCTTCAATAAAATCTAAATCTCTTGCTGCTTTTTCCATTTG
>Ga0114938_1000341_pt1 | contig 36818 bp, 30 predicted proteins | sample AshMeaBigSpring_FD_88675 | JGI IMG/M metagenome (GOLD analysis project Ga0114938, IMG submission 88675) | Groundwater microbial communities from Big Spring, Nevada to study Microbial Dark Matter (Phase II) - Ash Meadows Big Spring | ecosystem: Environmental > Aquatic > Deep subsurface >... | reverse complement strand
CGGTCGGCAGGGTTCTTGCGGCCATGGTCGCGGAGCGAAACGCGTGCAGCGCGTCGCGCTGTCCCGCGATCACCTGCTTGCCGAGATCGTGGTACAGGACGGTCCACTCGAGCAACGCCCGCAGCTGGCTCGATGCCCGCCGATACTCGGGCAGGAGCTGCAGCGCGATCATGGCCTGGGTGATGTGGTTGAGCGTGGCCCCGTTTGCCTGGGTGGCCATGTTCTGCCAGCCCGGGGCAATGCGCTCGATCGCCTGCATCCGGTCCGCGGTATAGAAATCACGCACGCGCCGTCCGAGCACGTCTCCGCCCGCGATCTCGCCAGTGTCGATCTGCCGGGCCATCGCCCGGACGAAATCGAGCAGGTCGGGGAGGCAGTCATCGAGCCTGGGGACTGGCATGACCATGGGGCATTGCTCCGCAGACTGGCTGGCAGGCATTAGAACACGCCGGCCACTGGTCGAGCCGACTTGGCGAAGGATGACTCAGTCGCGACGATCGTTCCGCCTTATGGCCCGCCCGACACGGAATCATCGGCACGGAGCGCTCGGCCGAAGATGCGTGCGACTTCCATCAGCCGGAAACGTGACCACCCGCGCCGCCAGAACAGCTCGCGCTTGTCGCAGACCGTCGAGATGCTGAACTCCGAGATCTCGCCGCGCAGCGCCGGGTCGTCTGCCGGATCGCCACCGCGTGCGAGCAGCGCCTCGAGCCGGACGCGCAGGGCGCGCGCGGCAGCGATGTTCGCCGCCACCTTGCGGCCCCGCCGCGGCGGGATGCGGCCGTAGCGGATCTTCAACTCGTTCAGCCGCTCTGCCGCATCGTAGGTCGCATCGACCAGCTCGCGGCGCGTCATCCATTTCGTCTCGTAATTCAGGATGCGCTCCCAGGTCGGTTGCACCAGCAGTTGCCGGTGCTCCTCGAGCGTGCGTGCGAACAGGCGGTATCCGAAGCGCTCGGGCTGCTCGAAGCCGCGGCTGCCCGGGTCGATGAACGGCCCCATCGGCGAGATGTAGCACGACAGGCGCTCGTCGCAGAGCTGGAGCAGGCGCTCGCAGTAGTCCACGGTGCCGTGCACCGACCCGAGCGACTGGCCCGGCAGGCCGATCATGAAGAACACGTCGAGGCGTGCGCAGCGCAGCCGCATCGCCTCGAGCAGCATCGCTTCCATCTGCTCCGTCGTGTAGTCCGCCTCGCCCTCCTGCGCGTTGCGCACCGCCTGGTCGTGGCTCTCGGGGCTGAACTCGATGCTCCAGTGCGGCACGCAGCGGTCGATCTCGCGCAGGAAACCCGGCGGCGGCACGCCGAACAGCTCGATGATGATCTCGTTCTCGATGCCGCTGGCCCGCAGCCGCTCGAGCACCTCGCTGGCGTGCGCCTCGCCCGCCATGCGCAGGTCGCCGATCAGTGCGATCGGTCCCTTGGTGAGGCGCGCGAAGGCTTCGACGTTGGCGACCAGGCTCGCCGGGCTGCGGTAGACCGGACGTTGTCGCTTGGTGAGGTGCGTGCAGGTGGTGTGCGAGCTGCCGCAGGTGACGCACTCGTAGGCGCAGCCCTTGACGGTGAAGACGGCCGCGATCGGATTGCGCCACCAGCCCCGGAAGGGCAGCGGGCCTTCGAAGTCGCGGTGGCGCAGCATCATCTCGATGACGCGGTCGGGCCGGATGTCGACGTAGTCGAGCGTGGCGGGCAGGTAGGTGTGTGGATTGACGCGGATGTTGCCGCCGTCCTTCCACGTGAGGTTCGGGATGCCATCGAGCGGCGTGCCTTCGCGCAGCGCGACGAGCAGTTCGTGCAGCGGAGGTTCGGTGCTGTCGCCACGCAGCACGAAATCCACCTGCGGGTACGCGATCAGTTCCTGGTGGAAGTATGACGACGACAGCCCGCCGAAGATCACCGGCACGCCCGGATGCATCTCCTTGACGATGCGCGCCACTTCGAGCGCGCCGTGCGCGTGCGGCAGCCAGTGCAGGTCGATGCCGACGGCACGCGGACGCTGCCGGGCGAGGTACGCCGGCACATCGAAACCGCGGCTGTTCATCATGCGCAGCGCGAGGTTGACGATGCGCACGTCCAGGCCGCGGTCGTGCAGGTAGCTCGCGATGGTGAGGAAGCCGAGCGGGTACATCTCGAACACGGTCGAGGAGGGCACCATGTCGCTCACCGGGCCGTACAGGATGGCCCGCTCGCGGAAGTCGTACACGCTCGGCGCGTGCAGCAGCAGCAGGTCCGGTTCGTTCCGGCCTCGATCCATGCGCGTCATGCTCCCGGCGGCCGGCCTGAACCGGGCCGTTCGGCGCGAAACGCAGCGAGGCTGCGGCGTTGGCGGCCTTCGGTGTCGAAATTCGCGGGGTCGAGCCAGGCGCGGAACGCGGCGTCGAGCGCTGGCCACTCGCTGTCGATGATCGAGTACCACGCCGTGTCGCGGCTGCGCCCCTTGTACACGATCGCCTGGCGGAAGATGCCCTCGAAGGTGAAGCCGAGCCGCTCGGCCGCGCGCCGCGAGGCGGCGTTGAGCGCGTCGCACTTCCATTCGTAGCGCCGGTAACCGAGTTCGAACGCATGCCTCATCATCAGGTACATCGCCTCGGTCGCGACGGGAGTGCGCTGCATGAGCGGCGAGAAGGCCAGGTGCCCGATCTCCATCACGCCGTTCGCCGGGTCGATGCGCATGTACGCTCCCGTGCCGACAGCCTGTGAGCGCTGCACGTCCACGAACGCGAAGAACAGCGGATCTTCGCTCGCCACAGGTGGCTCGAGCCATTCGCGGTATTCGTCGAAGCTTGCGAACGGCCCGCTGAAGAGGTAGGTCCACATGCGGCCATCGAGGTCAAACGAGTTCGCATGGTGGAGTTGGCGCGCGTGACGCTCGACGCCGAGCGGCTCGACGCGGCAGTACCGCCCCTCGAGCACAGCGCGTGCGGGGCGGGGCGGCGGGTGCCAGCCCGGCAGTTCGGGACCGATCGGCTGGCCGAAGCTGTTGACGCGCTGGACCATGCACACGCTCTCAGGTGGTGGCGAACTGAAGCGAGGCGAGCCGGGCATAGAGTTCATTGCCTGCAACGAGTTCGGCGTGCGTGCCCTGCGCGACGATGCGGCCGTGATCCATCACGACGATGCGGTCGGCCTCGAGCACGGTCGCGAGCCGGTGCGCGATGACGATGGTCGTGCGCTCCTGCATGAGTTGCTCGAGCGCCGCCTGCACCAGCCGCTCGCTCTCCGCGTCGAGTGCGCTGGTGGCCTCATCGAGCAGCAGGATGGGTGGGTCGCGCAGGATCGCGCGCGCGATGGCGATGCGCTGGCGCTGGCCGCCCGAGAGTCGCGTGCCCCGTTCGCCGAGGAAGGTGTCGAAACCCTGCGGCAGGCGGCGCAGGAACTCGTCGGCGGCCGCTGCACGGGCCGCCGCTTCGACCTCGGCGTCGCTCGCGCCCGGCCGGCCGTAGCGGATGTTCTCGCGGGCGCTGGCCGCGAACAGGACGGTGTCCTGCGGCACGAGCCCGATGCGGCCGCGCACGGCGGCCGGGTCGGCCTGCGCGATGTCGACTCCGTCGATCAGGATACGGCCCGATTCAGGGTCGTAGAAGCGCAGCAGCAACTGGAACGTGGTGCTCTTGCCGGCTCCGGACGGGCCGACGAAAGCGATCGTTTCGCCCGGTCGCACCTCGAGGTCGAAGCCGTCGAGCGCCCGGGCGTCCGGGCGCGAAGGGTAGTGAAAGCTCACGTGCTCGAAGCGGATCGCGCCGCGCCCGGGGGTGGGAAGCGGCTGCGGATCGCGAGGCGCGACGATGCGCGGCTCGGCGTGCTGCAACTCGATCAGTCGCTCGGTGGCGCCCGCAGCGCGCTGCACTTCGCCCCACATTTCGCTGAGCGAAGCGGCGGCCACCGCGACGTACACCGCGTAGAGCAGGAACTGGCTCAGCTGGCCGCCCGTCATGTCGCCGCGGATGACGGAGTGCGCGCCCACCCACAGCACGAAGGTGATGGCGCCGAAGATCAGCATGGTGGCAAGCGCCGTGAGCGTCGAGCGCACCTTCGTGCGCCGCACGGCTGCGGCGAATGAGCCTTCCACCGCCTCGTCGAAACGACGGCTGTTCAGGTCCTCGAGCGTGAAGGCCTGCACCGTCTGGATGGCGTTCAATGTCTCGTCGGCGAGGCCGCTGGTGTCGGCGATGCGGTCCTGCGAGTCGCGCGACAGGCGGCGCACGCGCCGTCCGAGCACGATCAGCGGCACGATCAGCAGCGGGATCAGCACCACGATCAATGCCGTGAGCTTGAGGCTCGTCACCGCAAGCATCACGAGGCTGCCGACCAGCGAGATGGCGGAGCGCAGCGTGATCGACAAGTTCACGCCCGCGATCGACTGCACGAGCGTCGTGTCGGCCGTGAGGCGCGACAGCACCTCGCCGGTGCGCGTCACCTCGAAGAAGGACGGGTCCATGCGGATCACGCGGTCGTACACGGCGGAGCGGAGGTCGGCCACGACGCGCTCGCCCAGCCAGGTGACGAGATAGAAGCGCAGGGCGGCGAATACGCCGAAGATGCCCGCCGCGGCGAGGAACGCGATGAAGTAGCGATTGATCGTGTCGGGGCTGCCGGCGGCCATGCCCTCGTCGATCAGGTAGCGCAGCGCGACCGGCAGCGCGAGCATTGCGGCTGCGGCGACCAACAGCGCGCCGAGCGCCAGCACCAGCACGCCACGGTACGGCGTGACGAACGGCTGCAGGGCTCGCAGCGGCTTGAGGGAGCGGCTCTTCGGGCGGTCGGGTGGCGTGGGCTCTGGCATGCAGGATCTCGATCGGTGCGTGCACTCTAGCGCACCCGGCGGTTGCCGCCGATCCGGGGTCGGCGCATCCTCTGAGCATGAACGCCATCACCCGTGAATTGCGCGAAAGCCCGCTGCTGTGGCTGCTGGCGGCCGTGCCAGTCGTCTTTGTCGTCGAGCACCTGGCGCCCGACCGCCATGTGGCACTGTTCGTGCTGGCAGTGCTGGCGATCGTGCCGCTGGCCGCGCTGCTGAGCCGCGCCACTGAAAGCGTGGCCGCCAAGACCGGCGACGCCGTGGGCGGCTTGCTCAACGCCACGCTCGGCAACCTCACCGAACTGGTGATCGCGCTCACGGCCCTGCGTGCCGGCATGTTCGACCTCGTGAAGGCCTCGATCGCGGGCGCGATCATGACCAACGCGCTGTTCATGCTGGGCGTGGCCCTGCTGCTCGGCGGGCTCCGTCACCGGGTGCAGGAGTACAACCGGGCCACCGCGCGGTTTCAGGCCGGGCTGCTGTTCCTCGCGGCCGTGGCGCTGTTGATTCCGTCGCTGGTCGGCGGAGTCGAGCGGGCCGGCGCCGAGCAGTTCACGCTGAAGCTGAGCATCGCCCTGTCGGTATTGCTGCTGTTTGCCTACGTGTTGGGCCTGCTGTTCTCGCTGGGCACCCACAAGAACGAGTTCGCCAGCGCGGCCCATGGCGGAGGCGAGGACGAGCGCCTCTGGCCGGTCAAGGTGGCTGGCGTGCTGCTGCTCGCCGTGACGGTGGTCGTGGCGCTCGTGAGCGAGATCTTTGTCGAGTCGGTGCAATACGCCGCGCTGGCCTTCGGCATGACCCCGGCATTCGTCGGCTTCATCATCGTATCGATCGTGGGCGCCGCCGCCGAGATGATGGCCGCCTGGACTGCTGCGCGGAAGAATCGCCTCGACATGAGCGTGGGTATCGCGCTCGGCAGTTCGGCGCAGATTGCCCTGTTCGTGGCACCGGTGCTGGTGCTGCTGAGCCTGTTGATCGCGCCGGCGCCGATGGACCTGAGGTTCTGGCCGGGTGCCGTCGTCGCGGTGCTGGTCAGCACCCTGGCGGTGGCGTTCGTCACGAACAGCGGCCGCTCGGCCTGGTACGTGGGCGTGCTGCTGCTGACGGTCTACGCGGTCTTTGCGGTCACCCTGTACCTGATGCCGCCTGCGACCGGCTGATCAACCACGCCCCCGCGCGGCGTACATGCCCACGAAGATCGCCACCACCACGGCCATGTAGAACTGGCCGATCACCGCCTGGATCGTGGCGATCATGCGCGCCGTGTCGCTGCGCGGCAGGATGTCGCCGTAGCCGACTGAGCACTGCGTGATCAGGCTGTAGTAGACCATGTCGACGTGCAGCAGGTGATGGGTTCGCTCCGCGGCTGGAACCGGCAGGACGAAGCTCTGCGGGTCCCAAGTAGCGATCAGCAGATAGACCTGCGCGAAAGCGAGCGCCACGATCATGTAGGCCACCATCGTGGCGAAGATGCCGTCGATGGTCAGCCGCCGGCTGCGGTACACGAAGCGTACGATCCCCACGGCGAGCATCGCCAGCAGCGGCAGGATCGCGGCCGTCGCGACGTCGCGCGCCCGTGCTTCCCATTCCGGCGGCAGTGGCGAGGAGGCGAGCATTGACCCGGCCAGGGTCAGGCCCCAGAGTCCGAGCATCAGGTTGCGCAGGTTCTTCCACTCGGGGTTTGCCTTCAGCGTTATCAGGACGGCGTTCAACAGAACCACCTGGAGCAGCAGCTGCACGAGCCAGCGGTCCTGGAGTCGCGGCGCCAGCAGCATCCATCCCCAGATGAACAGCGTCAGCTGGGTGAACCACCATTCCCGCTGCAGGGCGGGCCGGCCGCCTGTCACCTGAAGATGCCTCGCTCCAGGATCGTGCCGTTGCCGATCGGACGGCCGACCGCGATCCACAACGCCCACGAATCCGCGCTGGTCGTCGCGATACCGATCGTCAACGGACCGGCCCGGGTGCGCCCGGCGAGGTACAGCGAGCCGCCGTAGATCGTGTCGTCCTCGTCGAAGCTCGAGCTCACGTACTCCTCGAGACGCCCGAACACCTGCCCGCCGGTGAGCCGTACCCCGGCATACAGAGCCTGGCCGCGGATCGACATGATGTCCTTGATCTTCCAGAGGTAGCTGCCGCTCGCGGTCCAGTAGTCCGTGACTCGCAATTCGCCTAGTTCGAAGCCCGGGAAACTTCCCGGTCCGCCCAGCGTGAAGGTGCGGTCGAGCGGAAGGTCGGTGTCCAGGTCGGAGCCTCCCGCGAGCGTGACCCAGACGATGTCCTTGCGCACCGGCACGGCGAGTCCGAGCCCCAGCTCGGCGCGCTGCCAATCGAGATCACCGCCGAGCGAATCGTCGCTGTACATGTACTCGAGGGCGGCCGCGAGGCCGCGCGTCGGGTTGAACGGCGTGTCACGGCTGTCGTAAGTCGCGCCCACGGTCAGGCCGGCGTCCGTGTGTTCGTCTTCGGGCAGCAGCGTCGACCCCGTCTCCACCTCGGTCTTGCGCGACGTATAGAGGTAGCCGATACGGACCTGGGCCTTGTCACCCAGGTTGGCGCCCAGGTCGATGGCGGCGCCCAGGTCGCTGAACTTGTACGTGGCGAGCCGCTCGTTGTCGAGGAATACGTCCTCCCAGGAGCGGATGTAGAACGCCCGCGGCTCGACGAAGACCCGCTGTGCGACGTCGAGCGGCTGGTAGAACGCGGTCGACAGGTTGTTGTAGTAGCCGAGCTGCACTTCGTTGTGCCACTCGGCGCCCAGTGAATTCAGCCACGTGCGGGAGTGCTTGCCGTAGATCACGAAGCCGAGGTCGCCACCCTCGGACCCGTACAAGCCCAGGTCGAATTTCAGGTAGCTGGGTCCGTAGGTCTTCTCCTTCGGCCACCACTCCAGCGTTGGATTCGCCGGGTCGCCGGTGAGCGTGTACGAGACCGACTCGAACTCCTGCAGCGCCGACATGCGCTGCGCCTCTTCGCTGATCTTCGTGGTGTCGACGGTGTCGCCGGGCTTCACCTCGGCACGCGTCACCAGGTATTCCGGGTTGACCCGCTCGAGCCCCATGTACTTCACGTCGGCGAGACGGGCCTCGATGTCCTGGCCGGCCGTGACCGAGTTGCGCCAGACCTGGTATTCCGCGGCGGGGACTGCGAGTGGAGCAAGCCTGTCCGCCATGCCCCGGGCGGCCTTCTCGCCGAGCGGGATCGTGTCGGGCACGCGCTCGAAATCGGCCGTGGTGATGTCGCCCATGATCACGTCGATGCGGATGTCCTGATCGGTGAGGCTCGCGAGCTGCAGGTTCTCGTTGGCGACGATCATCACGTCGGTGCTGCGGCCGAGCAGCTGGGTCGCCGACTTCAGCTTCTCGCGCGTCACGTCCTGCTCGACGAGGTTGACCACGATGACGACGTCGGCACACAGGTTGCGCGCCACGTCCACCGGGATGTTGCGCACCATGCCGCCGTCCGAGAGGACGTACTTGTCGGTCTCGACCGGGGCGAAGGCACCCGGGATCGCCATGCTGGCGCGCATCGCCGTGGCAAGGTCGCCGCTGTCGAGCACGACCATGCCGCCGCTGATCATGTCGGTGGCGACCGCGCGGTACGGGATCGGCAGCTTGTCGAAGTCCGTCTGCGCGCGGGCACGCGCCACATAGGTGCGCAGCAGATCCTCGATGCTGCTGGTGTTGACGATGCCCGCCGGCAACTGGACGCGCCCGTTCTTGAGGCCTAGTTCGATGTCGTTGCTGTAGGTAACGCCGGCGCGCTTCTGCTCGATGGTCTGCAGGTCGCGCTTGCCGACGCCGCCGACGACGGCCTTCCAGTCGATGCCGGTGACGAATTCCTCTAGGCCCTTCGCGGGAATGCCCGATGCATAACCGCCGCCCACGAGCGCGCCCATGCTCGTGCCGGCGATGCAGTCGATCGGGACGTGCATCTCCTCGAGCACCTTGAGCACGCCGACGTGGGCACCGCCCTTGGCGCCGCCGCCAGCCAGCACCAGGCCGACGCGTGGACGCTGCGGGGGGGATGCCGATGCTTCGGCGGAGGGCGTGTCGGCCGCGGACGCGGCCGAGCAGGTGAGCAGGCATCCGACGATGGCAGGGACAAGGTGCTTGGCAGCGAACCCTTCGGGCATGGAAATCTCCTCAGGCGGGCACCGACCTGACGCGCTCGCTAGCTTCCGGCAGTCGCGGGAAGGGCAGTGTACGCATAAACCACAGTCCCAGGCCGACGATTGCTGCGCCCAAGCCTCACGATTAGCATGAAGCCAACTCCAAGACACCGCCCACACCGGGAGATTTTAATATGTGCCATCGAGTTTCAAGGGTCGGCCGCTCCTCAACCGGCACCCGCATGCCCGTTGCGTGCGCCGCGGCGCTGCTGATGTCCGCATCGGCCGCGTGGGCCGGCGAAACTCCGGACGTACTCAACGATCCCTGGCAGCTTTCGCTGGGTTCCTTCATCGTCGACAGCGACACCGAGGTGCGCCTGGACGGGGAGACCCAGACGGGTACGAGCGTCGACTGGGAGGACACCTTCGGCGGCGGCGACGTGACTCGCTTCCGTATTGATGGCCAATGGCGCTTCGCCGAGCGCCACAAGGCCCGGTTCATGTGGTTCAGCTCCGCGCGCTCGAGGAGCCGCACCCTAGAGGGAGAGATCAACTGGGGCGACGAGGTCTTTCCCGTGAACGCCAAGGTGGAAGGCGAGTTCGACTTCGACGTCTACGAGCTGGCATACGAGTATGCGTTCCTGCGCCGCGACACCTACGAGCTGAGTGGCACCATCGGCTTGCACTACACGGAACTGTCGCTGAGCCTCGCGGCAGAAGCAGCATCCTCCGGCGGGACGCTCACGGCCGACATCAAGGAGGAGGCGAGCGTTGGAGCCCCGTTGCCGGTGATCGGTCTGCGTGGCCTGTGGCAATTGCCCCACAATTTCTGGATCGACGCGCAGGCACAGTTTTTCGCGATATCGATCGACGAGTACGACGGCAACCTGCAGGACTACAAGGTCATGGTGACTTGGCAACCGAAGAAGTGGCTGGGCATCGGCCTGGGCTACAACCGGTTCGCCGTGGACGTCGACGTCGATGCCGACAAATTCAACGGGTCGCTCGACTGGACCTACGAAGGCCCGATGCTGACGTACTCGGCCGTCTTCTAAGCGATGCGCGACTGCACGACGTTCTATATCGACGGGCAGTGGGTCGCACCGACAGAGCTGCGCCGGCTCGACGTGATCAACCCGGCCACCGAGGCGGTGGCCGGCGTCATTTCGCTCGGCACGCGCGCCGATGTCGACAACGCCGTCGCCGCCGCGCAACGCGCCTTCGAGAGCCATTCGCGGAGCACGCGCGAAGAGCGCATGGCGCTGCTGCAGCGGGTGATCGACGTCTACAGACTTCGCATGGACGATATGGCGCTCGCGATCAGCGAAGAGATGGGTGCCCCGTTCGCCAAGGTGGCACGGCCGCAGCAGGCGCCGTCGGGCCTCGGCCATTTCATGGTGGCGCTCGGCGTTCTCAGGGACTTCGAGTTCGAGCATATGCAGGGCACGACACAAATCGTGCGCGAGCCCGTGGGTGTCTGCGGGCTCATCACGCCGTGGAACTGGCCCGCGAACCAGATCGCCTGCAAGGTGGCCCCGGCGCTGGCGTGCGGCTGCACGATGGTGCTCAAGCCCTCCGAGATCGCGCCGCTTTCCGGTCACGTCATGGCGGAGATCCTGCACGAGGCCGGCGTGCCGCCGGGCGTGTTCAATCTCGTGGACGGCGACGGGCCGACCGTCGGAGCCGCGCTGGCCTCGCACCCCGGCATCGACATGGTGTCGTTCACGGGTTCGACGCGCGCCGGCATCCTGGTCGACAAGGCCGCCGCCGACACGGTCAAGAAAGTCTCGCTCGAGCTCGGCGGCAAGTCGCCCAACATCATCCTCGACGGGGCGCCACTCGAGCAGGCCGTCGCGCACGGCGTGCTGGTGATGATGAACAACACCGGCCAGAGCTGTAACGCGCCGTCGCGCATGTTGGTGCCGCGCAAGCATCTCGCGCAGGTCGAGGCGATCGCTGCGGCCGTCGCAACCAAGGTGGTGGTCGGCGACCCTGCTGATCCAGCCACGAGCATGGGGCCGCAGGCCAGCGAGTCACAGTGGCGCAAAGTGCAGGGCCTGATCGAGCAGGGGATCGCTGAAGGCGCGAAGCTCGTCTGCGGCGGTGCGAGCCGGCCCGCGGGGCTCGCCCGCGGCTTCTACACGCAGCCGACGATCTTCAGCAACGTCTCCAATGACATGACGATCGCGCGTGAGGAGATCTTCGGCCCGGTGCTCTGCATCCTGCCGTACGACACGGAAGACGAGGCGATCCGTATCGCCAACGACACGCCATACGGATTGTCGGCCTACGTATTCGGCGACACCCACGAGCACGCCATGTCCGTGGGTTCGCGCATCCGCGCCGGCAACCTGCACATCAACGGCGCGAACCTCGACACGCGCGGATCGTTCGGCGGCTACAAGCAGTCGGGCCTCGGCCGCGAGTGGGGCGCGTTCGGCTTCGAGGAGTTCCTCGAGGTGAAGTCGGTCTTCGGGGCCGCGCATGGCTGATCCACGTCGCAGCTCGTTCGTCACGCGCCACCTCGACCCGGCCTCGCACATGGGCGAGATCCTGTTCGGCCTGATCATGACGCTCACCTTCACGCTCGCGGCGGGTATCGTCATCCAGGAGGAGGGGCGCGAAGGCGCGCGCGAGATGCTGATCGGCATCCTCGGCTGCAATCTCGCCTGGGGCATCATCGACGGCGTGCTGTACGTCCTCGGACAGGTATTCGAGCGCGGGCGCATCCGGCGCATCGGCTTCCACGTGCGGACCGCGACTTCAGACGACGACGCGCGCGGGATGGTCGCCGCCGAACTCGATGAAACCCTCGCGCCCTTGACCGATGAGCCGGCGCGCCGCGGTTTCTACGACGCCATCGTGCAGCGGGTACGCAGCGGTCCGCCCGTGCCCAACGGCATCCGCAAGGAGGACATCCTCGGCGGCCTGGCTGCAGGTTGGGTCGTGTTCGCCTGCAGCTTCCCGGCGCTGCTGCCGTTCCTGTTCCTCGACGACCCGCGCCTCGCCCTGCGCGTGTCGAACGCCATCCTCATCGGGTTGCTGTTCGTCGTGGGCTGGCGCGCGGCGCTGCACACCCTGGCGCGGCCGTGGCTGGCCGGGCTCGTGCTCATGCTGGTCGGCGTGCTGCTGGTCGCGCTCGCGATTCCGCTGGGCGGCTGATCAGGCGCCGCGGCGCCGGTACTCGCTCGGCGTCATGCCCGTCCAGCGCCTGAAAGCCGTGGCGAAGTTGGCTGCGCTGGAGTAGTCCAGCGACTCGGCCACCTGCTGCACCCGCATTTCCGTGTCCCGCAGCAGCTGTTGGGCGACATCCGTCTGCACGGACTCAAGCAGGTCGCTGTAGTGCATGCCGCAGCGCTGCAGCTGGCGGTCGAGCGTTCGGCGGTGCATGCCCAGCTGGTCTGCCACGTCGTCCATCGAGCACTGCCCGAGCAGCAGGTGCTTGCGAAGTAACCGACGCACAGCGGCCGGAAGATCGCTCATCAGCACGTCTCGCTGCTCGTTCACCGCGGCCTCCACCTGCTTGCGCGTCTGCGGATCCACCGGGGGCAGCGGATGATCGAGCCAGCGGCGCTCGAAAATCACGGCCGACTCGTCGCTGTCGAACCGCACCGGGGCGCGGAAGAAGCCGTGGATCGGCCTAAGGTCTGACGGTGCCCGGCTCGCGAACGTTGCCGCCACCGGCTGGAATCCAGGTCCGCACAATTCCCTCAGGACGCTCAGCGCCATGGTCACGGCACCCAGCTGGAAAGGCCGTGTGTCGCGCATGCCCTGCTCGATGATCGTGTAGACGAAGCGTGCGTAGCCGCCGGAGGAGACCACGCTGAGGATGGCTGCGTTGTTGTGCAGCGAGAAATTGACCGCGAATTTCTGCAATGCTTCGCCAGCGGTCTCGCTGCAACGGGCGATCTGCGCGGGCAGGCCGAAGTCGGCCAGCCGGGTGCGCTGGCTGACCAGGAACACGATGTGGTCGCATCTCGAGAACTGCTCGCACGTCATCAGCAGGCGGCCGAAGTCAGGGTAGTCAATCCGGTTCTCCCGGTCATCGAAGAGATCCCTGCGGAGTCCGGCGGCCTCGAGTACCTCGCCGGGATCCACGCCGAGTTCACGCAGAACCTCGGGCAGGTGCCAGATTGCGCTGATGCGTGCCGAGCCGACGGTGCGCGCGGCCGAGGCCGGCACCGACGTGGCTCCCGAATTCTGTAAGGGAATATGCGTACCCCCACCACCCATGTTCCGGATGCTCCTTGTCACAGGATCAAACGCCGCGCCCGAGGCACGAGCATACATTGCTGCGCATGGCCCGGAGCGATGCCAAACGCGGCGGCTTAACGCTGGACGCGTGGGAGCGCACGACGGCCGCCTTCAGGAGACACCGTATGGACACTCGTAACCTTTTGAATTCCAGAAGCCTTTTGTCGGTCGCCGTGTCGGCAGCGTTGCTCTCCGGCGCATCCGCGATGGCCGCAGAAGGGTCGGGCCGGTCGATCGAGATCTACGGCTTCGCCCAGGCGGACTACATCCAGGACATCACCGGTCGGCTGGACCCGGACTGGGACGACGCGTTCCGGCCCTCCAAGATCTGCTTCGACGGCGCCTGCGGCGAGGACGGCCAGGCGAGCATCAGCGTCAAGCAGAGCCGCTTCGGCGTGAAGGGCACGATGCCCACCGGTGAAGGCACGGCGCCGCTCAGCTTCAAGTTCGAGTTCGACCTGTTCGGCACCGGCGTGGACGCGGGTCAGACCACCATGCGCCTGCGGCACTTCTACGGCGAGTGGGGACAGATCCTCGCCGGCCAGACCCACAGCCTCTTCATGGACATCGACGTGTTCCCGAACACGATCGACTACTGGGGCCCGTCGGGCATGGTGTTCTACCGCAACGTGCAGATCCGGTGGACGCCGTACAAGACCGACCACAGCCAGTTTGCGATCGCCATCGAGCGGCCGGGCAACGACATCGACTCCGGCAACATCCGCACGATCGAGGGACTCGAGGGCGTCGACGTGCGCAACGACGAGGAAGTGCCCGATCTCACGGCGCAGTACCGCCACGAAGGGGACTGGGGTCACGTGCTGGTCGGCGGCATCCTGCGCAAGGTCGGCTACGAGTTGCGGACCGATCCCGCTGACCGATGGACCGAGGGGAGCGAGACCGGCTGGGGCATCAACGTCGGCACGGCTTTCAACGTGCTCGAGAAAGACGCCATCCGCCTGCAGGTCGTCTACGGCGAGGGCATCGCCAGCTACATGAACGACGGTGGCATGGACCTCGCGCCGTCGGCGGACTGGCAGTCGAGCGTGGTGACGGATCTCGAAGCCGAAGCGGTCCCGCTCACCGGCGTACTCGCGTACTACGATCATTGGTGGAGCGACAAGTGGTCGAGCTCGATCGGCTACAGCTTCACGGAAGTGGACAACACCAACTTCCAGGACCCGGGCGCGTTCCAGAAGATCGACTACGCGTCGGGCAACCTGCTGTTCTACCCGGCCGACAATCTGATGTTCGGCGCCGAGCTCATGTGGGGCCAGCGCGAGAACAATGACGGCGCATCCGAGGATGACGTGCGCTTCCAGTTCACGGCCAAGTACAACTTCGGCTTCAAGTTCTGATCGGGAGACCGGGATGATCACGAATGACAGAGTTTCACGATTCACGTCCGTTGCAGCCGCGGCGGTGCTGTCGCTCGCGGCAGTTCCAGCCCTCGCCAGAGGACCGGTCCCGGACCCGGCGGTCAAGGACTTCCAGCGCGTCGTGGACGCCGCCTACGCGAAGTACAAGGACCTGAAGGACGGCAAGAACGCGGACTACATCCCGATCCTCACCGAGACGCCGAGCGACCTGTTCGGCGTCGTGATCGTGACCAAGGACGGCAAGGTCTACAGCGCGGGCGACGTGGACTACAAGTTCTCGATCCAGTCGGTCTCGAAGCCGTTCACCGCCGCGTTGGTGATGGCGCAGCAGAGTCCGCAGGTGCTCAAGGAGAAGATCGGCGTCGAGCCCACGGGCATGGCGTTCAACTCCAAGCTGGCGCTCGCGGTCTACGAGGACTCGGTGAATCCGCTGGTCAACGCCGGAGCGATCGCGGCCGTGAGCCTCGTGCAGGCGACCTCCGAGCAGGACCGCTGGAACAAGATCCTGCAGAATCTGAACGACTTCTCGGGCCAGTCATTGACCGTCCTCGAGAAGGTGTATGACTCCGAATACACCACGGCCTTCGGTAACCGCGGCATCGCCAACCTCCTGTACAACTGGGGTCGCCTTTACAGCGAGCCGGAGGAAGCGCTGCGCGTGTACACGCTCCAGTGCTCCGTCGGCGTCAGCGCCAGGGACCTTGGCATGATGGGTGCCACGCTGGCCAACGGTGGCGTCAACCCGCTGACGAAGAAGCAGGTGATGCCCGCGAAGCACGTTCCTGAGCTGCTCGCTGTGATGGCCACCGCCGGCTTCTACGACGAATCGGGCGACTGGATGTACACCGCGGGCCTGCCGGCCAAGACCGGCGTCGGCGGCGGCATCGTCGCCGTCGTGCCTGGGCGCTTCGCGATTGCGGCCTTCTCGCCACGACTGAACGAGGCGGGCAACAGCGTCCGTTCGCTGAACGCCATCCGCGACATCGCGGGCGAGCTCGGCGTCGGCGTGTTCGGTGCGAACCCGAACTGAAGGACAGGGCGGCGCGTGATGGATGGCCGGGGTCTGCCGACCGCGGCCGCTGCGCTCGCCGAAGGTGGGGTAACACGATGTCAGTCTTGAAGATGTCCGTGGCCGCAGTGCTGGCCCTGTCGGCGTCGCTGGCCTGCGCGCAGGGTTCGACGCTCACGATCGAGCAGCGCCTCCAGCAGCTCGAGGCCGAGCAGGCTGCGATGAAGCAGCAGCTCGCCGAGCGCGATGCCATGATCCAGGAACTGAAGCGCGAACTGCAGGCCCAGGGTGCGGCGCCGGTTGCGGCCGCTGCGCCGGCACCGGCCGTTCCGGCGGCGCCGGGTCAGCCGGCGCAGGTTGCGGGCACAGCGGCGCCCCCGCCGGCGGTGGAGGGCGACGCGGAAGGCAGGGGTCCATTCGTCCCGAAAGTGGAGACCTGGGGTGTCTACGACCCGGGCAAGGGTTTCGTGGTCGGCAGCAACGAACTCGGCGAACTCGACATCAGCGCGTACGGCATGGTTCGCTACATGAGCCAGCACGACGACGACCAGGTCTTCACCGACCATCTCGGCAACGAGCGGCCGGTCGATGTGCGCAGCGACATCTTCTCGCACCGGGTCATGGTGTTCCTGAAGGGCTGGATGGGCAGCGAGAAGCTCATCTACAACATCACGATCTGGACGGTGAACACGACCGACCAGGACGCGATCTTCGCAAACCTGGGTTACCAGTTCAGCCGGAGGTTCAGTCTGTACGCCGGCCTCACCGGTAACCCGGGGTCGCGGTCCCTGAACGGTTCGCATCCCTACTGGCTCGCCCACGACCGCGTCATGGCGGACGAGTTCTTCCGGCCGTTCTTCGGTTCAGGCATCTATGCGACGGGCGAGGCCCTGCCGGGCCTGTGGTACAGCGCCACCGTCTCGAACAACAACAGTTCGCTCGGCGTAAAGGCGTCCCAGCTCGACCGCAAGTACACCTATGGCGGGACCGTCTGGTGGATGCCGACGACGCACGAGTTCGGCCCGCGCGGCGCGTACGGCGACTGGGAGTGGCACGAGGAACTCGCCACCCGGTTCGGTCTGTCGTACACGGACAGCCCGGAGCAGAGCTTTCGAAATGCCAGCGACAGCCCGGACAACACCACGCTGCGACTGGCCGACAGCGTGAACCTGTTCGAGACCGGCGCGCTGGCACCCGGGGTCACGATCGAGAACGCCGACTACCGCGTGCTCGCGCTTGACGCAGGCCTCAAGTACCGCGGCATGTTCCTGCAGGCCGAGTACTACCAACGCTGGCTCGACAACTTCGACGCCAATGGTCTGCTTCCGGTCACGGAGATCAAGGACACCGGCTTCTACGTGCAGGGGTCGTTCTTCCCGATCCGGCAGAAGCTCGAGTTGTATGCGCTGACGTCGCAGATCTACGGCGATGACGACGCGGGCTTCGGCGACAGCTCCGAGTACGGTATCGGCATGAACTGGTATCCGTACCCGACGCGCAACCACCGCTTGAACCTGCAGTTGCTCGATGTCAACAAGTCGCCGGTGAGCAGCACCTTCGGTTACTACACCGGCGGCCAGGACGGCTGGACGCTCGCGTCGTCGTTCTCGGTGTTCTTCTGAGGCAGGGTCGAAAGGAAGAACTGCAATGCGTGACCATCACAGGCATCGGTGTCTCGGAGTCGCTCTTGCGGCCGCGCTCGTTGCCGGTGCCGCCGGACCGGCATCCGCGGCCCAGCCCACCGATGGCCCGCTGTTCCACGACGCCCATTTCCACCTGACCAACTACGTGCAGAAAGGCACGGACATGGGCAAGTACGTGGACCAGATCATGGGCGACAAGGTCGGCCGCTCCACCGTGTTCGGGATTCCGTTGCAGCAGACGTGGTCGTACGGCAACTCGGGCGAGTTCGCGCCGACCTACTACCTGCAGTCCGACGCACCGCTGTACTACTACTCCTTTACCGACGCCTGGATCGCAAGCCAGTACCTGAAGCTCAAGCCGGAGCAGCGCAAGCGCCTCGACCCGATGATCACCGGATTCAATCCCGCCGACATGTACGCGGTGGACCACATCCGGCGTGTGCTCGAGACCTACCCTGGGGTGTTCACGGGCATCGGCGAGTTCACGATCCACAAGGAGTTCGTGTCGTCCAAGGTGGCCGGCGAGATTGCGAGCCTGACGGACCCGGCGCTCGACCGGATCCTCGACTTCGCGGGCGAGGCCGGCCTCGTCGTGATCCTGCACAGCGACATCGACATGCCGTTTGCCAAGGCGGGCGCGGAACCCGTGTTCCTGAACCAGATGAAGGAGCTGCTGCGCCGGCATCCGAAGACCACGATCATCTGGGCCCACATCGGGCTCGGACGTGTCGTGCATCCCGTCCAGAGCCAGGCAACGGCGGGGACGACGGAGCGCAACCCGACTTACCGCGCCCTCGTCGAGGCCATGGTGAACGACCCGACGCTGAGCCACGTCTATTTCGACATCTCCTGGGACGAAGTGGCGAAGTACGCCGTGTCGTCGCCGGAGTCGATCGCCAACACGGTGGCGATGCTGAACAAGTATCCGGACCGTTTCCTGTTCGGCACGGACAACGTCGCGCCCGCGGACCAGGCGGCGCAGTTGCGCGTGTACGACCTGTGGGACCCGATCTGGAGGCAGCTCACGCCCGAAGCGAGCCACACGGTCCGGCTGGGGAACTATGAGCGACTGTTCGACGCGGCCCGCGTGAAGGTGCGGGCCTGGGAAGCGGCGAACGTGAAGTGATCCGACCAGGATCAGGCAACCAGTGACCGAGCAGCGCGCCGACCTCGCACGAATCACCCTCTCGGTGCTGTTCATCGGCGGCCTGATTGCCGGCTCGTTGTGGATCCTGTCGCCGTTCCTCGGCGCCTTCGTCTGGGCGACGATGATCGTGGTGGCGACGTGGCCGCTGATGCGCCGGGTCGAGCGCGCCTGCGGGGGACGCCGGGCGCCCGCGGTCGCCGTGATGTCGCTCGGCCTGCTCGCCGTCCTCATCGTACCGCTCGGCGTCGCGCTGCAGGCCATCCTCGGTCACGCGGACGAACTCGTGGCGCTGCTCGAACGGCTTCCTGCGGCGCAGCTGCCTGCGGCACCGGCCTGGCTCGACAAGGTGCCGATGGTGGGTGAGCACATCGAGGCCACCTGGAACCACCTTGCCGGCGAGGGCATGGCCGACCTGATGGCACAGCTGCAGCCACACGCTCGCGCCGCGGCCACGTGGTTCGCCCAGAAGGCCGGCAGCTTCGCGCTCCTGCTGGTGCAGTTCGTGCTGATCGTGATCCTTTCGGCCGTGCTGTATGCCGGCGGCGAATCCTGGGGCGCGTGGCTGCGGGGTTTCGGCCGCAAGCTTGCCGACGAACAAGGTGACCGCATGGTCGTGCTCGCGGGAAATGCGATCCGCGGCGTTGCGCTCGGCGTAGTGGTCACGGCGCTGGTGCAGTCGGCGCTCGGCGGGATCGGGCTTGCAATCGCAGGCGTGCCCTTCGCCGGGGTGCTGACGGCGATCATGTTCGCGCTTTGCATCGCCCAGCTGGGCCCGATTCTGGTGCTGCTGGCGGCCACCGCGTGGGCGTACTACAGCCTCGGTGCCGGCTGGGGAACCTTCCTGCTCGTCTGGTCGCTGGTGGTTGGCCTCATGGACAACGTGCTGCGGCCGGTGCTGATCCGGCGCGGTGCGGACTTGCCGCTGCTGCTGATCTTCGCGGGCGTCATCGGCGGGTTGGTCGCCTTCGGCGTCGTCGGCATATTCGTCGGGCCGGTGGTGCTGGCCGTGGCGTATACATTGCTCGATGACTGGGTGTCGGCGGCCCCGATCCGCGGCGGATTCGAGGCGGCTCTCGCGACGGAACCGGCCGGGGGCGACCCGGGTGCGAGGTGAGCACGCCATGTATCAGGGATCGGCGGCGCATTAGTCGTGATTCGCCGGTGTGTACAATCATGCTGCGTCCATGAATTCACTCCAGGAACCCGACAGATTCTTTCCAGGAACTCAACCATGGATTCAAGCCGGTCCCGGCACGCGCTACACCGGCGTTGGTACGGCGCCGGAGCAGCGGCGGCGAAGACTGCAAGCAGCACGACGCTTTGGCTCGCCGTGACGGTGGCTCTGGGTGGCTGTGCAGTCACCCCGCTGCCCGCCCCTCAGGAAATCCGTGAATCCGCCTTGCAGGGGACGGAGATCCGCGCCGAGTGGAACGCCGACCGTCCCGCCGCGGGGTCGATCAGCGACTACTGGCTTCGAACTTTTGCTGACCCGCGCCTCGATGCCCTGGTCGACGAGGCTCTCTTGCGGAACCCCGACTTGCGGGCCGCTGCGACTCGCGTCGAGCAGTCCGCCGCGTACGCCGATATCGCCCGTGCCGCCCTGCGGCCGTCGCTTAGCCTACTCGGCACGGCGAGCGGCAGCGGCACCGGCGGATCCGATTTCTCCTCCGGATTGCAGGGAGTGATGCTCGCGGCCTCCTGGGAGATCGACCTGTGGGGTCGATTGCGCTACGGCAGGAGGGCCGCGGAACTGAGTTACGCGTCGGTGCAGGCGGACTTCGAATTCGCGCGACAGTCGCTGGCGGCACAAGTGGCCCGCAGCTGGTTCATCGCGATCGAGGCCCGGCTGAACCTTGCAGCGGCGACCTCCATGGCGCAGTCAGCGTACGAGCTCCTGCGGATTTCCGAGGACCGGCGCCGGGTGGGAATCGACAGCGGGCGCGACGTCGCGCTGGCACGCGCCAACCTCGACACGTTTGAGGACATGGTGCGGCAGGCGCAACAAGCCAACGAGCAGGCTGCGCGGTCGCTCGAGTTGATCCTCGGGCGTCATCCGACCACGGAGTTGCAGGCGGCCGAAGCGTTCCCGGCGCTGCCCGGACCCGTTCCGGTCGGCATGCCGCTGCAAATGCTCGAGCGCCGCCCCGACATGGTCGCCGCGGAGCGGCGCGTCGCGGCCGCCTTCGATCGTGTCGGCGAAGCGAGGGCGGCGCAGCTGCCGCAGCTCAGCCTGACCGCCAGCTTCGGGTCGCTCAGCAGCGATGTGCTCGAGTTCCAGGACGATTTCGATAATCCGGCTTTCGGCGTCGGCGCGGGGCTGCTCGCCCCGATCTACACCGGCGGACAATTGAAAGCCCAGGTTGCGGTGCGCACTGCCGAGCAGGCCGAGGCCCTGGCGCGCTATGCGAGCCAGGCGCTGACCGCGATCGGCGACGTCGAGAACGCGCTGGGGACATCCCGGCTGCTGGCGGAGCGGATAGAGCTGCTCTCCCGGGCGCTGGGCGAACAGGAACGTGCGCTCCAGCTGGATCTGGCGGCTTATCGCGTCGGCCGGCAGGACCTGCGCCCGGTCCAGCAGCAGCAGATTCAGGTCCAATCGGCGCGCATGGCGCTGCTGCGTGTGCAGAGCGAGCAACTGGTCCAGCGGGTCAACCTGCACCTGGCGCTCGGCGGGAGCTTCGCAGAGCCGATGGCAATGGCCGCGGCCAGCCCCGAGGAGTGACGCCAGCATGCGACGCTGCTTGCCAAACGTATTGCGACGGTGCATCCGTCCATCCGCGCGAGTCCTGATGGCAAGGCCCGTCAGGACATCGAATCAGTCAACCCGCACTACGGTCGCAACGGATTGCTGTCCCAGTGCGTTTCAGGAGCAGGGTTCGTGACGGAAACAACTGCGACAGTCCATCCGGCTGCGACGGAGCATCTGCCCATCTTCATCACGCAGCCCGGCGACACGGACGTGCTTTTCGTCGGCACTGCGATCTTCCTGGTCCTTGCCGTCGTCGGCATCGGGCTCATTTACTGGAGGCTGCACGCGCTGCCCGAACAGCTCGCGCACCGCGGCGAGAAGATCCAGTTCCAGTTCGTGGCCGTGCTGGGGCTGCTCGCGCTCTTTACGCACAACCATGCCTTCTGGGTCGCGGGGCTCCTGCTCGCGCTCGTGAGGCTTCCGGATTTCACGACGCCGCTTACGACAATGGCGCGGTCGCTGAGCAAGATGGCCGGTCTGCCCGACCCCGGCGAGGTGAGGCAACCGCCGCAGGAGGCAGCGACGGAGACGCATGACACTTCGCCAGCGGCGAAGCCCAAGTCACCTGACCCGCAGGGGCCTCGTGAAGCGCACGGAGCCTGAGCCATGCTGGAACTGATCATCTGTTCGATTCTTACGATCCTGCCGGATTACCTTTTCCGCCGCTACGTGCAGGGAAAGCGCATCGGGCACGAGATCACGTTCTTCTCGGTATGGTACGAGCTGCGCTGGGGAATCACGCTCTGCCTGCTGCTCGCCGTCAGCCTGATCACCACGGTGTTCTACTTCCACCCGTCGACCAAGGCCGCGAACTCCGTGTTCCGCACCACCACGATCATGACGGAGGACAGCGGCCGCGTCGCCGAGGTCTATGTCGGTGTCAACGAGCGCGTGACGGCTGGCCAGCCTCTCTTCCGGCTCGAGAGCGCCCCGAAGGAAGCGGAGGTCAGGACGGCGGAGGCCGGCGTTGCGCAGATCGAGGCGGCCGAGGTCCGGGGGCGTGCCGACCTCGCCCAGGCCGAAGCCGACATCGCCAGGGCGCGGGCGAATCTGCAGCAGGCCCAGGACGAGCGCGACGCACGCGTGGAGCTGTTTCGCCTCAATCCCGATGCAATCCCCGAGCGGGAGGTCGAACAGGCCCAGGTCGCGGTCAAGGTCGAAGAGGCCGCACTCGTCGCGGCCCAGGCGGCCCGCGACTCAGTCAAGGTGAGGCTCGAGGTCGAACTTCCGACTCAGCTCGCGACGGCACAGAGCGAACTCGAGCGGGCGCAGAGCCTGCTGGACAGGATGGTCGTCACCGCCGGCGCGGACGGCGTGCTGCAGCAGTTCGCGCTCCGCCCGGGCGACATCGTGAACCCGATGCTGCGGCCCGCGGGCATCCTCGTGCCGGATGCACGGGTGACGGGGCTTCTGGCGGGCTTCAGCCAGATCGAAGCCCGCGTCATCAAGCCGGGAATGATCGGGGAGGTGACGTGCATCGCCATGCCCTGGCAGATCATCCCCGTGGTCGTGACCCAGGTCCAGGACGTGGTCGCTGCAGGGCAGATCCGGCCCACGGATCAGCTCATCGGCGTCGAACAGATGGCGAAACCCGGCACAATCACGGTTCTGCTCGAGCCATTATTCGAGGGCGCGCTCGAGGGTCTGCCCCGCGGCAGCAGCTGCATCTCGAACCTCTACACGAGCACCCATGAGGCGCTTCAGGAGCCCGGGGTGGGTGGCCTGCGTGCTTTCGGGCTGCATGCCATCGGTTCGGTCGGGCTCATCCATGCGCTGATCCTGCGCATCCAGGCAGCGCTGCTGCCTTTCCAGACACTCATCTTTTCAAGCCACTAGGGCAGTTCTGGTGTACCAGCAGTGTCATGAGCAGGGTTGATCATCAAACGAGTTCGACGACGAGAGTACGCAAGACAATCCGTCGCGGCACTGGTGGTGAAATCCTGTTTCCGCGCGGTCGCCAAGGTGGAGGAGCGACCCATGGGCATGATTAGAGAACTCCTGCAGGCCCATCCGGAAATCGCGTTCTTCCTGGTGCTCGGTCTCGGGTATGCGCTCGGCAAGCTTTCGATCGGCAGCTTCAGTCTCGGCGCCGTCACCGGCACGCTGCTCGCCGGCGTGCTGGTGGGGCAGCTCGGCGTCTCGCTGCCGAACGAAGTCAAGCAGTGCTTCTTCCTCCTTTTCCTGTTCGCTATCGGCTTCCGCACCGGGCCGCAATTCTTCCGGGGCCTCAAGAGCGACGGGCTGCAGCACGCGGCGCTGGCGGCGATCGTCGCCACCACGGGGCTCACCGTTGCGTGGCTCGTGGCCGGGCTGTTCGGCTATGACGCCGGCACGGCGGCCGGGCTGGTGGCCGGCGCGCTCACCGAGTCGGCGACCATCGGCACGGCCATGGACGCGATCTCGAAGCTCGACCTGTCCGAGGCCGAGCGGGCCGCGCTCAACAACAACATTCCCGTCGCCTTTGCGGTCACTTACCTCGTCGGCGTGATCGGCGCGGCGTGGATCCTGTCGCAACTCGCGCCGAAGCTGCTGCGCATCAATCTCGCAGAAGAGTGCCGCAAGCTGGAGGAGCAGATGCAGGGCGGGGCGACCGCCCAGCTGTCCGCGCGGCGCGAGCACGAGTTGCGCGCCTACGCCGTGGACCCCGGGTCCCGCTTCATCGGCCTCGCCATCCGGGACCTCGAGGCGTCCGCGCACGGCGCGCGGGTGTTCGTCGAGCAGGTGCGCAGCCGCGGCCAGATCGTCGAGCACCGGGACGTCAAGGTCCTGCGGGAGGGTGACGTCGTGGCGGTCTCGGGCCCGCGCACGACCCTCGTCGAGGTGCTCGAGGCGCCCGGCAGCGGACTGCGCGAGGTGGACGATCGCGAGCTGCTCGATCTTCCGATCGAAGTCGTGGACGTCGTGGTGACGAGCAAGCAATTCGACGGGCGCACGCTCGCCGACCTCGCACGGGACGAAGTGTCGCGCGGCGTGTTCCTGCGACGGATCACGCGGGCCGGCACCATCCTCGGCATGCTGCCCGACACGCAGGTTCACCGCGGCGACGTGCTGACCATCACGGGCTCGGCCGGCAGCACCGCGCGCGTGGCAGAGGCATTCGGCTTGGCCGATCGTGCCACCGACGTGACCGACATGCTGGTCGTCGCCACCGGTATCGTCGCCGGTGCGCTCATCGGCCTGCCGGCGCTGCATGTCGGCGGCGTCGAGATCGGCCTGAGCCTGCCGGTCGGCGTGCTGCTCGGCGGGCTCGTCTGCGGCTGGCTGCGCTCCGTGCGGCCGGGACTGCTCGGGCGCGTCCCCGGTCCAACGCTGTGGATTTTCGAGTCCATCGGGCTCACAGGCTTCGTCGCCGTCGTCGGTCTCAACGCCGGCCCCGACTTCGTGCAGGGACTGCGGACCAGCGGTCCGAGCCTCGTGCTGGCGGGAGCGCTGACCATCTCGGCATCGCTGCTGATCGGCGTGCTGCTCGGTCGCTGGCTGTTCAAGATGCACCCGGGCGTGCTGCTCGGCGTCTGCGCGGGTGGCTGCACGGCCACGCCGGCGCTCGCCGCGGTCCAGGAAGCCGCGCGCAGTTCGGTGCCGTCGCTCGGATACGGCGTGGCGTACGCCGTGGGCAACGTTTTCCTGGCCATCTGGGGCACCGTGATCATTGCGCTGATGGCCTGAGCGGACGCTGCCGCGTCCGGAGGTGATACATGGGTTTCTGGCAATGGATCCTGGGGACGCTGCGCGCGTACCCGGAGCTTGCGCTATTCCTCGCGCTGGCGATCGGCTTCCTCGTCGGACCGAAGAAGCTCGGCGGTTTCAGCCTCGGCAACGTCACGGCGACGCTGCTCGCGGCGGTGCTCATCGGACAGGCCGGCATCGCGGTGCCCGGGCCGATCAAGTCGACGTTCTTCCTGCTGTTCCTGTTTGCCGTGGGTTACGGCGTGGGGCCGCAGTTTTTCCGCGGCCTGAGCAAGGAGGGGCCGAAGCAGATCGTCTTCTCGGTGATCGTGCTTGCGCTGTGCCTGCTGGTGCCGTTCGTGTGCGCAACGATGGCCGGACTCGACATGGGCTACGCGGTCGGGTTGTACGCCGGATCGCAGACCATCTCCGCCTCGATCGGCGTGGCGTCGGACCAGATCAGCCGCCTCGGTCTGCCGGCGGAGCAGACGAAGGCGTACTTGGACGCGATCCCGATCGGCTATGCGGTCACGTACATTTTCGGCACGATCGGCTCGGCGATCGTGCTCGCGCAGCTCGGTCCGAAGCTGATCGGCGTGAACCTCGCGGCCGCGTGCGCGGACTACGAGAAGCAGATGGGCGGCGGCCAGGTCGGGCAGGACGCTGGCGTGTTCTCGGCCTACCGCAACATCGAGGTGCGTGCGTACCGGATCGACGCGGCCAGCGGCCTCACCGGCAAGCCCGTGCGCGAACTCTTCGCGGGGATGCGCATCTTCATCGAGCGCATCCGCCGCGGTGAGCGGCTCATCGACGCCGACGGCGGCACGGTGCTCGAGCCCGGCGACGTCGTGTCGATCTCCGGCCCGCGCGCGCTGCTGGTCGAGAAGGTCGAGGCCGTCGTGCCCGAAGTCGACGACAAGGGATTGCTCGACATGCCGGCCACCCTGCTGGACGTCTTCGTGCGCAACAAGGCCGCCAACGGCTGCACGCTGCGCGAGCTGGCGGACTGGCCGGCAATGCGCGGCATCTACCTGCGCAAGATCACGCGCAGCACGGTCGAGATCCCGATCCTGCCCGAGACCGAGATCCTGCGCGGCGACATCGTGACGATCGTCGGCAGCGTGTCGCACGTGAACGCAGCCACGGCTGCGCTCGGTGTCGCCGACCGGCCGGTCGAGTCCACGGATCTCTCGGTCGTCGCGGCGGGCATCGTGATCGGCGGACTGGTCGGAGCGATCACCTATGTGGCCGGCGGGCTGCCGATCAGCCTGTCGACTTCGGGCGGAGCGCTGCTCGCGGGCCTGGTGCTCGGATACCTGCGCACCATCCACCCGACGTTCGGCAACATCCCGGGCCCGGCGCTCTGGCTCATGAACACGCTGGGCCTGAACGTGTTCATTGCCATCGTCGGCATCAGCGCAGGACCCGGGTTTGTCTCGGGACTGCAGCAGGTCGGCCTGAGCCTGTTCCTGTGGGGCATGGTCGCGACGACGATTCCGCTCGTCGTGGCCGTGCTGCTCGGCCATTACGTCTTCAAGTTCCATCCCGCCATCCTCTTTGGCGTGTGTGCCGGCGTACGCACCACGACCGCCGCGCTCGGCATGATCCAGGAGGAGGCGAAAAGCAAGGTTCCGGCGCTTGGCTACGGCATGCCTTACGCCATCGGCAATACGCTGCTGACCATCTTCGGCATGGTGATCGTGCTGATGCTGGCTGGCGGTTCCTGATCGACAGCGGCTCCCGCCGCGAGGGACATCGATATGGATATTCTCAAGCTGCGCGAATACGAGGGCCTGAGCCCGTTCGAGATCAAGGACTTTCTCGCCAAGGCGGCGAGCAAGACCGCAAACGCGTCGGCGGTGGCGTACCTCAATGCGGGGAGAGGCAACCCGAACTGGATTGCCACCGAACCGCGCGAGGCGTTCTTCCTGCTGGGGCAGTTCGCGATCGTCGAGAGCAAGCGCGTGATGGACCTGCCGCCCGGGGTCGGCGGCATGCCGCAGGCGAAGGGCATTGCGGGGCGGCTGTCCGCCTGGCTCGGAAAGCACGCGGACATGCCGGGTGCCGGGTTCCTCGGTGCGCTGGTGCCGTGGGCCGTGCAGAAGTTCGGCTTCGATGCCGACAGGTTCGTGCACGAGCTGGTGGACTCGATCATCGGCGACAACTACCCGGTGCCCGACCGCATGCTGGTGCACAACGAACAGATCGTGCACGAGTACCTGCAGTGGGCGATGTGCGGACTGCCCCGCCCGAAGGGCAGCTTCAAGCTGTACGCCGTCGAGGGCGGCACCGCGGCAATGTGCTACATCTTCAAGTCGATGAAGACCAACCGGCTGCTGAACGCCGGCGACACCATCGCGCTCGGCACGCCGATCTTCACGCCGTACCTGGAGATGCCGCACCTCGAGGACTACGACCTGAAGATCGTGAACGTGCAGGCGCGCCAGGAGAACCGCTGGCAGTTCGACGACGCGGAACTGAACAAGCTGCTCGACCCGGCCGTCAAGGCGTTCTTCCTCGTGAACCCGGGCAACCCGAGCGCCGTGGCCCTGAGCGACAAGACCATTGCGAAGATCGGCGCGATACTCAAGAAGCGGCCCGACCTGATCCTGCTCACCGACGACGTGTACGGGACGTTCGTGCCGGGCTTCCGTTCGCTGCTCGGCGCCTTCCCGCACAACACCATCGGCGTGTACTCGTACAGCAAGTACTTCGGCTGCACCGGCTGGCGCCTCGGCGTGATCGCGGTGCACGAGGACAACCTTTTCGACAAGCTGATCGCGAAGCACCCGGAGCCCGTGCTGAGGAAGCTCGACAAGCGCTACAGCGCGATCACGCTCGAGCCACGCAAGTTGCGCTTCATCGACCGCATCGTCGCCGATAGCCGCGACGTGGCGCTCAACCACACGGCGGGCCTGTCGCTGCCGCAGCAGGTGATGATGGCGCTGTTCTCGCTCTACGAGCTGATGGACGCAAAGAAGAACTACCAGAAGGCCTGCATCGGCATCGTGAAGAAGCGCGTCGAGGCCACGCTCGAGGGGCTCGGCATCGAGATCGCGCCGAACGAACTGTACGACTACTACTACGGCCTGATCGACCTCGAGTTCTGGGCGCGGAAGTACGTCGGCGAGGACGTGGTCAAGTGGATGAAGGAGAACGTGCATCCGCTCGACTTCGTGTTCCGGCTGGCCGAGGACCACGGTATCGTGCTGCTGAACGGCAGCGGCTTCGAGGCGCCGGACTGGTCGGTGCGGGTGTCGTTCGCGAACCTCAACGACCACGTCTACGACGACATCGGTCGCGCCGTACGTGCGGTGGCCCGCAGCTACCGGCAGGCGTACGAGGCCTCGAAGGGCAAGGCGGCGAAGGGCGAGGTGGCTAGAGCCAAGCCCCGCGCCAGGAATTAGCCACGAGTCAAGGAAACGCGGCCGGCCGTTGGCCGGCCGCCCATGAACGGAGAGAAGGACATGAAACGCACACTGATCATCTTGGGCATCACGACGCTCGTCGCCCTGGGCGGCCTCGCCAGCATGGCGCAGGGCGCGGACCTCCCCAGCATCAAGGTGCTCGCCACGGGCGGCACGATCGCCGGCGCCCAGGCGAGCGCGACCGAGTACGGCTACAAATCCGGCGCCTACGACGTGAATTCGCTGCTCAAGGCCGTGCCGAACCTCGACAAGCTCGCCGTCCTCACGGGTGAGCAGGTGGCGAATATCGGCAGCCAGGACATGAACGACGAGATCTGGCTCAAGCTCGCCAAGCGCCTCAACGCCGTGCTCGCCGAACCGGGCACCCACGGTGCGTTGATCACCCACGGCACCGACACGCTCGAGGAGACGAGCTACTTCCTGTCCCTGGTCACCAGGAGCGACAAGCCGGTGGTGATGGTGGGCTCGATGCGGCCGGCCACGGCTACGAGTGCCGACGGCCCGGGGAACATCTACAACGGCGTCGCCGTCGTGACGAATCCGGGTGCGAAGGGCAAGGGCACGCTCGTCGTGCTGAACGACACCATCCACTACGCGCGCAACGTGGTGAAGACCGATACCACCAGCGTGCAGACGTTCGAGAGCATCAACCGCGGGCCGGCGGGCCTCGTGAACACCGGCAAGGTGTTCTGGTTCGAGCCGATGGACAAGAAGCTTGGACCTGCCAGCGAGTTCTCGATCGATGCGCTCGACAAGCTGCCGCGGGTGGATGTCATCTACGCGCACGCCAACATGAGTGCCGACCTCATCGACGCCGCGATCGGCAATGGCGCCAAGGGCATCGTGGTGGCGGGCGTGGGCGACGGCAACATGACCACACCGGCGCTCGACGCGCTCACCCAGGCTGCCAAGGGCGGCGTGGTGGTCGTGCGCAGCAGCCGGCTGCCGTCGGGCATCACGCTGCGCAACAACGAAGTGAACGACGACGAGAAGGGTTTCGTTGCGTCGGGTGAGCTGAACCCGGCCAAGTCGCGCGTGTTGCTGCAGCTCGCGCTGACGAAGACGAAGGACCCGGTTGCGATCCAGAAGATGTTTTACGAGTACTGATGGAGGAGGGGCCAACGATGCGACTCATCAAGGTGCTGGCCTGCGTGGCCGGCGCAGCACTGCTGGTTCCCGCGGCGGCTGCGCCGGCTGCCCCGCCGCGGCAGGAAGACGCCACCGCGCAGCTGGCAGCCATGACGCGCTACCTCGCCTCGTTGCCGGCCTTCCAGGTGACGCTGCTCGGCAGCTACGAGGTGGTGCAGGAATCCGGGCAGAAGATCGAGTTCCACGAACTGCGGGAGCTGGCGATCGCGAGGCCCGACCGGATGCGCATCCGGCACGTGCGCAGCGACGGGGTGGAGAGCCGGATCGTGTTCGACGGCAAGACGATCAGCGTGCTGGATGGCGAAGCCAACGTGTACGCCCAGGCACCGCAGCCCGCCGCGCTGGACGACGCGATCGTCTACTTCGTGCGCGACCTCGGCATGCGCCTGCCGCTCGCGAGGCTGCTGACCACGCGTGCGCCCGATGAACTGGACCAGCGCGTGCAGAGCCTCGTGTACGTGGAGCGAGCGGACCTGCCACAGCCTGCGCACCACATCGTCGGCCGCGCCGGCACCGTCGACGTGCAGCTGTGGATCGCGGACGGCGACCGGCCGTTGCCGCTGCGCATCGTCCTGACCTACGTCGACCAGCCGGGTCAGCCGCAGTTCCGGGCGCAGTTTCTCGACTGGAAGACCGAGCCGTCAGTTGGCACGGACGCCTTCCGCTTCACGCCGCCGCCGGGTGCCCGGCAGATCGCGTTCGCGGTGCAGGTGCCGGCGATGGCCGGTGGTGGCGCGATGCACGACGACAAGGGAGCACGTCCATGAACTCGCGATGGCGGATCCTGGCCCTGGCGGGCGTCACGCTCGCACTCGGTCTATTGCTGCACGCCGGACTGGTCGATGCACAGCGGCGCGGCGGTGGTGGCGCGGCCGCGCGCGGTGGCGTTTCGCGGCAGGGCCCGGCGGCCGGCGGCGGTTTCTCGCAGCGCAGCCGTCCGGCCACGCCGGCACAACGGCCCGCGGCCCCGACCGCCCAGCCGGGCCGGACCGAGAGGGCGCAGACCGCGCCTTCGTCTGGGCAGCAGGGTCGAGCAGCCACGCAAGCGAGCCAGCAACCAGGCCAGCAGTCCCCGGCAGACCGTCAGGAGGGGCGGACGGAGCGCACGGAGGAGCGCCAGGAAGGCATGACCGAGCGACAGGAGAACCGCCAGGACGCTTATGGCGATGGCGTTTACTATCCGCCGCCGCCCTACGGCGGCTATTACTATGACGACGACTGGGACAACGACGGGGAGGTGGCCGTCGCTCTCATGGTCGGCGGCATGGTCGGCGCCGCGGCCGCATCCGAGTCGGAGGAAGAGTCGTCCAGCACCACGACGACGACCACGCAGGTTTACACGTCCCCGCCGCAGGCCGCGACGCTGCCGTGCAACCCGACTGTCACCCAGAACGCGGGCGTCACGTATTACCAGTGCGGCCAGACCTACTATGTGCAGGCCTACGGCGGCAGCGGGCCGATCTACATGCCAGTGTCGCCGCCGCAGTAGCGGGACTGCGGTTACCCCGGCTACCCGGGAGGCGGCCATCGTTCAGCAGGACCTCATTGAATCATCAGGACATGGACTCGAAGAAGGACAGTGACATGAAAACTCGTCTCCTCAGGGCCCCGTTGCTCGTCATCGTAGCCGCGGCCGTGACGCTGAGTGGCTGCGCGTCGATGGAAGACTTCGCCAAGAATCCCGAGAAGCAGAAGACGCGCGAGGGCGCGGCCATCGGTGCGGTCGGCGGCACGATCGCTGGCCTGCTGATCTCACCTGGCTGGAAGGGCGCGCTGATCGGGGCGGGCGTGGGCGCCCTGGCGGGCGGCGCGGTCGGCAGCTACATGGACAAGCAGGAAGCGGCGCTCCGCAGGCAGATGGCCGGCACGGGCGCCGAGGTCGTCCGCTGGGGCGACAACCTCACGATCAACATGCCGGGCGGAGTGACGTTCGCCACTGACAGCGCCGAGCTCAACCCGCAGTTCCACGCGGCGCTCGACAAGATCGCCGCGACGCTCGTCGATTACAACCAGACGGTCGTGCAGGTCGCCGGCCACACGGACATCACGGGCAGCCATGCCTACAACATGCAGCTGTCGCAGAAGCGGGCGGACAGCGTGAAGACCTACCTGACCGGCCGAGGTGTGACCGCGCAGCGCCTGCAGGCGGTGGGCGCGGGCCCGGATCACCCGGTGGCCGACAATGCAACGCCTGAAGGGCGCGCACAGAACCGTCGCGTCGAGATCACCATCGTCCCAGTGACGGAAGAAACGCTGCAGGGCGCCAAGGGCTGAAAGTCGCGGCCTGAGTTATCGGCGTGCGCTGCGTAATTCCAAGGAGACACAACATGAACCCCCTACGCACAACCTCGGTTCTTGCTGCATCGCTGGCACTGCTGGCCCCGGTTGCCGCCGTGCTGGCCCAGTCTGAAACGGCCGCGGACAAGTGGTACAAGGTCGCCATCTCCGGCAACGAGGTCGCGTTCGTCAATACGGGTTCCATCCAGCGGGTCGGGACCTACGTCCAGGTTCGCGTCAAGCAGAACTACCTTGCGCCCGTGGCTTCCGCGAAGAAGGGCAAGACCTACCAGTCCGCGCGCACCGACTATCGGCTCGATTGCGAGCAGCGCAGGCTTGCAATGATGGAAACGCGCGCCTTTGCGGATCCCGAGCTGCAGGGCGACGTCGTGCAAAAGGCGTCACGGAGCGAGAAGAACCTGATCTGGATGGACGCGCCGCGCGCATCCGTATTTGGCGAGATCCTTGATTACGGCTGCAAGCACGCGCCCACGGGCTGAGGGTCGCCGCTGGGCATGCGATAGCCTGCATTGACCGGTGTCATGTGCAGTCCGGAGGTCTTCCATGATAAGTGATCGCGCGGAGTCGCCGGACTTCTCGCTCGTTCTCGGCGGGCCGCTCTTCCAGCTGCTGCGCCGGGCGCACCTCTCCGACGACGCGCTGCTGCTGCAGCGGCGGCGCATCGTCGTGATCTCGCTGCTTGCGTGGTTGCCGCTCGCGGTGCTCGCGGCTGTGGGAGGGCAGCTGCTCGGTGGTGACGTGGCCGTGCCGTTCCTGCGGGACGTGGACGTCCACGTCAAGTTCCTGGTCGCGATGCCCTTGTTGATCGCCGCCGAGCTGGTGGTGCACCAGCGCATGCGGTCGCTGGCGCTGACCTTCCGCGAGCGCAACCTGTTGTCGGAAGTCGCGGCGGAACGGTTCGATGCGGCCGTGGCGTCCGCGTACCGGCTGCGCAACTCGGTGACCGCCGAGGTGGTGTTGATCGCCATCGTCTATATCGTCGGCGTCACCATCGTCTGGCGACAGTACGTGGCGCTCGATGCCGCCACGTGGTACGCGACGCCGGCCGTCGGCGGATCGAACCTCACCCTGGCCGGCGTGTGGTATGGCTACGTGAGCCTGCCGATCTTCCAGTTCCTGCTTTGCCGCTGGTACTTCCGGATCTTCATCTGGACGCGGCTGCTCTGGCAGGTGTCGCGGATCGAGCTCAACCTTGTACCGACGCATCCGGATCGCGTCGGTGGCCTGGGATTCCTTGCGGCAACGGCGCATGCCTTCGTCCCGCTGCTGATGGCGCACGGTACGCTCCTCGCCGGAAATCTCGCCAACCAGATCTTCCATGCCGGCGCCAGCTTGACGCAGTTCAAGCTCGAGATTCTCCTGCTCGTGATCCTGATGGTGATCCTGGTCGTCGGCCCGCTGCTGGTGTTCGCGCCGCAGCTGGCGGCGGCCCGGCGCACCGGATTGCGCGAGTACGGCACCCTGGCGCAGCGTTACGTCCGTGACTTCGACGCCAAGTGGGTGCGTGGCGACGTCGCAGCCGATGAAACGCTGCTCGGCAGCGGCGACATCCAGTCCCTCGCCGATCTCGGCAACAGCTACTCGATCGTCCAGGACATGCGCATCGTGCCCGTCACGAAGCAGGCGATGTTCCAGCTCGGTGCCGCAACGCTGGCGCCCATCACGCCGCTGCTGCTCACCCTGATGCCGCTCGAGGAACTGCTCCAGAAGCTGTTCGGGATCCTCTTCTAGCGTCGGCGCGGCATCGGTCGGGGTGCCGGCCGCGGCGCGGGCCGGCTCGTCGGGCGACTCGCGGTGGATGGCCGCGAGGGCGCCATGGCCGGCTTGGCCGACGGGCCGCCCACGTCGGCAGGCAGCGTGGTCGGGCGGTCGCCACCATTCGGCCGATCCGGCCGCTCACCCGGGGGCACCACCACGACCGGCGGATAGGGTGCATAGTAGCCGCCACCGTAATACGGGCCGTAGTAGCCGCCGTAGCCGTAGGCCACGCTCACGCTCGAAGAGCCACCGCCACCACCTCCGTCGCCCGAGCAGCCGGTCGCCGCCAGCAGCACGACCAGTGCCGCACCGGCAAGAGCCTTGTGCGTGGGATTCATCAGGTTGCGCTGGCTCATCGCTGCACCTTCGAGTCGAATTGGGCGACGCCGAACGGGGCGCCGGTCGGGTCGGCGATCACGGCGACGATCGCACCGCCGACGTCCACGGGTTCCCGCAACACCTTGCCCCCGGCAGCACGCGCCGTATTCGCGGCGAGTCTCGCGTCCGCCACCCGCACGTACGGCAACCAGACCGCGGACGTACCCGAATCGTTCTTCTGCATCACGCCCGCCCGGGCATAGCCCCCTGAGACGAGGTGCGCGCCGCGCCGCAACTCGTGCAGCTGGACGGCGTATACGTCGTAACCGACGACGGCCCGGTAGAAGTCCGTCGCGCGCGCGACGTCGGCCGTCCAGAGGTCCAGCCACGCCCACTCGTTCACGTCGCCCAGATAGTCCGCCGGGTCGCCGTGCTTGGAGCGGACCGCGCCGAACGGCACGCCTTCCGGGTCCTGGAACACGGCCGTCTCGCCGCGCTCGCCCAGCAACTTCGGTGCAACGACGACCTTGCCACCGTTGGCGTTCACGGCCACCGCAGCCGCCGCGACGTCGGGCACGGACACCAGCCCGATCCAGCGGGCGGAGGGCACGTCACCCTTCATCGCGCGCGGGTCGAACACCATGCCGCCGATCGGCAGGCCGTCGGACAGCACCAGCGTGTAGGTGTTGCGGTCGTCCTCGCCGCCGTAGGTCTCGTAGGTCCAGCCGAACACCTTGCCGTAGAACTCGGCAGCGGCCGCGACGTCGGACGTGACCAGGTCCGCCCACACCCAGCGGCCAGGGGTGAGCTGCCCGGTCGGCGGATCGACGATGGGTGGCCAGTAACGGTCAGCGGGCTCTGCCGCGCTGGCTGGTGTTCCCAGCACGGCGGCCAGGACAAGTGCGGCCACACGGGCGGCTCTTCGGGCGTCGAGCATGGTCGTCATGCCTCCATTAGGATGGCCCGATGGTAGCGTATCCCCGCCGGCGCCGGTTCTGGCCAGGCGACAGCCGCCTCGGGTCTCGTGCTATTCCGGCGCCGGCCCCGGGAACTGCTCGCGCAGCACGCGCTTCAGGATCTTGCCCGAGGGATTGCGCGGCAGCAGGTCGATGAACGCGTAGGCCTTGGGCTGCTTGTAGCGAGCCAGCCGCTCCTGCACGTGGTGCTGCAGCCCGGCCACCAGTTCGATGTCGCTGCCCGTCCAGGCGGGGTCCTTCACGATCACGGCGCAGGCGCTCTCGCCCCACTTGGCCGAGGGCTGGCCGATCACGCCCACGTCACGGACGGCGGGGTGGGCGTGCAGTACCTCCTCGACTTCGGCCGGGTACACGTTCTCGCCACCCGAGATGATCATGTCCTTCGAGCGGTCCTTGATGTAGATGAAGCCGTCGGCATCCAGCTCGGCGATGTCTCCGGTGTAGAACCAGCCGTCGCGGATCGCTTCCCGGGTGGCCTCGGGCAGGTTCCAGTAACCGCTGATCAGGTGCGGGCCGCGGGTGATCACCTCGCCCGGGATGCCAGGCGGCACGTCCGCGCCGGCCTTGTCCACCACGCGTACCTCGATGCCGAAATAGGGCAGGCCGGTGGAGCCCACCTTGTGGCGCGCGTACTCGGGCGTGATCAGGCAGATGCCGCCGTGGGTCTCGGTGAGGCCGTACACCTGGTGCACCTCGATGCCCATCGCCGCGTAGCCCTGGATGAGCGACACGGGCACCGGCGCCGCGCCGCACACGATCCAGCGCAGGGTCGAGGTGTCGGCCGTCTGCCGCTTCGGGTGCGCATACATGAAGTTGAGGATCGCCGGCACGCCAAGCAGGCAGGTGATCTTCTCGCGCTCGATCAGGTCCCACATCAGCCCCGGCTCGAACTGGCGCACCAGCATCGTGGTCATGCCACGCGCGGCGGCCGCCATGAGCATGCCGAGTCCCGCGATGTGAAACAGCGGCGCGACAGTGATCTGGCGGTCGCCGAGGCGCACGTCCGAAGTGGCCAGCATGCAGTTCAGCCACGCGATGTTCGCGCGGTGCGACATCACCGCGCCCTTCGGCCGGCCGGTGGTGCCGCTCGTGTACATCATGTACAGCGGGTCCTCGAGCGAGGCGCCGATGGGCGGTTCGCGCGTCGAGGCGCCGGCCATGGCCGCGTGTGCCTCGCGCGACTCGAGGTCGATCCAGCGGATGTGCGGGAACTGCTCGCGCAATGGCTCGACCAGTGGGGCGAGGTCGGTGCCGTGCAGCACGGCCGACGCGCCGCTGTCCGCGAGCTGGTAGGCGAGTTCGGCCACCGTGAGCCGCCAGTTGAGCGCGACGAACACGAAGCCCGCCTTGGCGCACGCGAAGTAAGCCGAGGCATGCAGCGGCGTGTTGCCCATCAGCACGCCGACCCGATCGCCCGGTGCCAGGCCGCGGGCGAGCAGCACGTGCGCGAGCTGGTTGGTGCGCGCGTTGGCCTCGGCGAAGCTCAGACGCTCGCCCGTATCCGAGTCGATCCACGCCTCGAGCCGCGCGCTGATCTTGGCTCGCTCGGTCAGCACCTGTCCGCCGTTCAGCAACATACGTGTTCTCCCCTAGTCGAACGGACAAAGCTAGCTGCCTCTGGACAAGAACGCCAGTTGGCGGTCAGATGGGAGGCTGAATTCCGCTTGGTTCAAGACAGACAGAGAATCCCGCCGTGAACGACTACCGCTCCCCCTGGATGGACGACGAACTCGAGATGTTTCGCGATGCGGCCCGCCGCTTCGTCGAGAACGAAATCGTGCCGAACGACGCGCGCTGGCGCGAGCAGCATCACGTGGACCGCGAGCTTTGGAACAAGGCGGGCGAGGTCGGCCTGCTCTGCACCGACATCCCCGCCGAGTACGGCGGCGTCGGCGGCGATGCGCGCCACGAGGCCGTCGTGGTCGAGGAAGTGGGCCGGCGCGGCATCACCAGCTTCGGCCACTCGGTGCACAGCATCCTTGCGCACTACGTCCTCAACTACGGCTCCGAGGAGCAGAAGCACGACTGGCTGCCACGGCTGGCGAGCGGCGAGCTGGTGGGCGCGATTGCGATGACCGAGCCGGGCGCCGGCTCCGACCTGCAGGCCGTGAAATGCCGCGCCATGCGCGAGGGTG
>Ga0114938_1000339_pt1 | contig 37020 bp, 35 predicted proteins | sample AshMeaBigSpring_FD_88675 | JGI IMG/M metagenome (GOLD analysis project Ga0114938, IMG submission 88675) | Groundwater microbial communities from Big Spring, Nevada to study Microbial Dark Matter (Phase II) - Ash Meadows Big Spring | ecosystem: Environmental > Aquatic > Deep subsurface >... | reverse complement strand
CGGCTCACCGTATCCAAGGCTATTGGCGTTGCGTAGATAGAGATTGGTTTCCGCCGGCCGGAACACAGCGACCGTGTCGGTGCCGTTGTGGTCCCAGTCACCTGCCACCAGTCGATCCCCAGGAATACCGTACACGAAGACGGTGTCGGTCTCTGCTGCGGCTCCGGAGAGCTCGGAAGAGCGGGCGTGATCCGTGAAGTACACGATGCCGCTGGATTCTCGGTGCAACCCCAGACCGTCGTCGCCGTCGCCGTCGAAGTCGCCGACGAACGGCTTGTCTCCCGGATTGCCAAAGAAGAACGAGTAGTCAGCCAGGAACGAGCTACCCGGAAATCCCAATTGGTTGGTGATGTAGGCCCTGCCCAGCGAAGGCCGATAGACGCTCACGGTATCGCACCCGTCGCCGTCGAAGTCTCCCGCCAGCGGAATGTCCCCCGGCGCTCCCAGGTAGAACCAGACTTCCGCGGTTCCGGTCCCCAGCTGGTTGGTGAGGTAGACGAATCCGGTGGACTGCCGGTACATGCCGGGGGTGGGGAGTTGGTCGCAGTCCCAGTCGCCCATGAAGGGTATGTCACCCGGGTTGCCGAACGTGAAGTCTTGGATGCTTCCGTCCGGCCTGCGCAGATGCCAATCGGCCGAGTTGGGGTCGACCAGGGCGATCCCATCGCCGACGACCGAAGGCGGAGGTGGGGCTTCTCTCTGCTCGAGAAACAGGACGGTGACGTAGATGGTTCCGCTGGCGGTGGTCTCCACTCCCACCCCGGCTCGATCAAAGCTGGGGCCCAACAGGTTAGCCCGGTGGGGGGGGGAATCCATGAAGGCTGCATGGAGTATCTCGCAGGTGGGGCCCATCCCGACGTTTTCGGCCATCGCCGACCAGTTGGTAAACAGGGACGGCCAAGTGTCGGCATCCGAATGGAAGATCGTCCCTTCTCCCAACATCTTTGCCGAATGCGAGCGAGCGAAATCGGTCAGGTCGGAACGCAGCGAGAGCGCCGACAGCCCGGAGGCTTGTCGCTCGGCGTTGGCAAGCGACAGAAAACACTGCTCGAGGTTGGGGTCGACGACGGCGGCGGCCGGGGTCGCTCCCAACAACGAGACGGCCAGGAATAGCGCGAGCCCGCCCGCAGTGGTGCGAGAGTTCATGATTGCCAGCTTCGGTGATCCGCTGAAAAGCTTGAAAGTGACTAGTAACTAGCTACGGATAACCGGCGCCGGAGCCTAGCCGCATCTACCTGCTGCTGCATTAGTCGGTGCGCTAAGGTCGCGAAGATGACCGAGCGTATTTACGCCACTGATGCTTACGCCCGCTCGGTCCCAGCCCGGGTACTCGAGACAGACGGCACCGATCGTCGGATCCTTCTCGATCGAACTGTGTTCTATCCGGGAGGGGGAGGGCAAGAGCCCGACCGCGGTCAGCTTCGTATCGGCGATGACAGTCTCAACGTTGTGCGGGTTACCCAGGATTCGGCGGGAGTGTGGCACTGGGTCGACGGCACGGTTCCCTCCCGAGGCACCGAGTTGGTTGCCGAGATCGACTGGGACCATCGCTACCGTTTGATGCAAACCCACACTGCCATGCACGGCATGTGTGGGGTGGTGTGGAGGAAGTTTCACAGCGCGGTAACCGGCGGTGACATGCGGGCAGGCGAGGGGCGTTTGGATTTCGAGATCCTCGACTGGGATCCGGAACAGCGCCAGCCCATCGAGGACGAGCTCAATCAGGAACTGGCCAGCCCCCGTCTGGTCGAGGTCTCATTTCTGGCGAGGGCCGAGGCTGATCTCGACCCCAGCCTGATTCGGACCAAGGTCAGCCTGCTCCCGGCCGAACTAACCGAGGTGCGGGTGATCGACATCGTCGGCCTCGATCGCCAAGCTGACGGAGGCACCCACGTCCGTTCTACCGCCGAAGTCGGGCGAATCAAGATCACCAAAGTGGAATCCAAAGGCAAGGGATTCCGGCGGATTCGGTTCGTGCTCGACTGACCTCACCCACCTGTCGTGCAAAATGCCTGCCGGTCCCCGCACGTAGGGGTCTGCTTTTGTCTTCGGGGTCTGCGGGGCTTCCCCGCACTTATCACTCGAATTTCGGGGCGGGCGGGAGGAACTAGTCGGTAGTGATGGAGGCCCACCTGGTTGACGTCGGTAACCAAGAGTTGGCGATCCAAGAAGCTTCCGATCACAACCGCCAACGTAAGGGCGCGGGTGCCGGAATGGAAGAAACGCTGACAGCCGGCCCCCCCCGGCAGCACCGCCGCCCGGCTTGCCCCAAAGCTGGCTCCCACCAGAGCGCCGGTTCCTGACGAGCCGGAGAGCAGGGCCGGCAGCCAAACCAGATACACGCGAGCGATGTGACGATGGTGACCACTCCCAACCCAAGAGGGCAACGCTACCTACGCCTGCCTCCGCTATCCCGACCAGCCTGTTTGGGAATCCGAAGCAGAGCGGCCAAGCCGGTCGGCATCGGGTGGTGGAGCTTCTCGAATCCGCTTACCACCAACAAGACGGCACCAGCCAGGAAAGTGCCTGCAACACGCCAGGCATCGTATTCAGCCACCACGTCTGAGCCCGGCCTTTCGCTCGGTCCTATGACTCGGCCCTTGGTCCAGTCGCGCCATCCGGGATGTGGAGGATGACCCATGCGGTATCGTTACTGACTCGTGCTGGACCCCGAACGCATCCTCCACACCTTTGGTGCGCTCGGGCTGTTTGCAATTATCTTCGCCGAATCCGGGCTCCTGTTCGGATTCTTTCTGCCGGGAGACTCACTGTTGTTTGCAGCGGGGCTGCTTGCCAGTCAGGGCCGGTTGGCCGTCCTCGATTCTCCGTTCCTCAACCTGGTGATCCTGTCGGCCGGATGTCTGATAGCCGCGGTGGTGGGAGACCAAGTTGGCTACCAGTTCGGTAAGCGGGTTGGCCCCGCGCTCTTCCGGAAGAGCGATTCCCGGTTTTTCCGACAAGAGTACGTCGAGCGGGCCCGCAACTTCTTCGCTCACCATGGCCCCAAGGCGATTGTGTTGGCTCGGTTTGTGCCGATCGTGCGCACCTTCACGCCAATCTTGGCTGGAGTCGGGAAGATGGATTACCGCACCTTCTTCCGCTACAACCTGGCCGGCGGCGTGTTGTGGGCGGTGGGAGTGACCTCGGCAGGCTACGGACTCGGCAAGACGTTTCCCGGTATCGAGGACTACCTGTTGCCGATCGCGATCGTGATCATCCTTGCCTCGCTGGTGCCGGTGCTCCTGGAAGCCCGCCGTCGGCGCCAAACTCCCGACCGCGCCTCGGATGACCCGGAGGGGTAGCCAGGTGTTTCAGCTGATGGTCTCGCGCTTCGACCGTAGAGACTCAGGACCGCCGGGAAGGGCGCCGACAATTGCGTCCGACTCAGGTCCAACCAGTGAGCCGGTAGAGCGCTTCGAATGCATGATGGCAGCCAGTAACACCGCCAAGGCGGCTGCCGCGATGGCATAGCGCGCCCCGGTGTTGTCCCTGAGGTTGATGACAGCCGGCAAGATCAGCAGCGAGACCAGGTTCATCACCTTGATCAGGGGGTTGAGGGCAGGCCCGGCGGTGTCTTTGAATGGATCTCCAACCGTGTCGCCGATCACCGCGGCTTTGTGTGGCTCCGACCCCTTGCCCCCCAATTGGCCTTCTTCGATGAACTTCTTGGCGTTGTCCCAAGCTCCCCCGGCGTTGGACAGGAAGTTGGCCATCAGCTGACCGGTGAGGATGGCGGCGGCTAGAAAAGCTCCCAGTGCGAAGTAGTTGATCCCGAAGCCGACAATCACCGGGCTGAGAACGGCCAGCAGGGCGGGGGTGGTCAGCTCCCGCAGCGAAGCGGTGGTACAGATATCGATCACTTTGCCGTACTCAGGTTGGTCGATTCCCTCCATGATCCGTCGCTCGCGGAACTGGCGGCGCACCTCGTGGACGACGGTGCCGGCGGTCCTTCCAACTGCTCGAATGGCGAGCGCCGAGAACAGAAAAGCGATCGACCCACCAATCAGCAAGCCAATGAAGGTCTTGGCATCTGCCACGTTGATCTGGGTTTCGGGGAGTTTGAATAGGGCGCTTCCCACCGCTTTGAGACCCAGCTCGGCTCCGATTGTCTCGATGAACGACGCGAAGAGGGCTACTGCTGCGATAACCGCCGATCCGATTGCAAAGCCCTTGGTTACAGCTTTGGTGGTGTTGCCGACCGCGTCCAAGCTCACCATTACTCTCTGCGGCTCGCCCTTGAACTCGCCCGACATCTCGGCGATTCCTGCCGCATTGTCAGCCACCGGACCGAAGGTGTCTTCTGACACCACCACTCCGGTGGTGGCGAGCATGCCCATCCCACACAGCGCAACCAGGTAGAGCGAGAACTGGAGGTTCCCCCCGCCCAACGCGATCGCCGCCCCGATCGCCCCTGCTACCGCAAGGATCGCCCACACCGAACTCTCCAGGCCAGAAGAGATCCCGGACAGAATGGTGGTGGCGGGTCCGGTGCGAGCGGAGTCGGCGATCTCCTGCACCGGTTTGGTTTCGGTCGAAGTGAAATACTCCGTGAGTCGACTGGCGATCTGGGCCAGCACCAGCCCGGTCACAACTGCTGCGAACACTCGCCAACCCTCCTGGTTGTGATCGTTGCCGACGTAGAACATCGAAACCAGGAAGGTGCCGATCACAGTCAGGATGCCGGCGGTCAGAAAGCCGCGGTTGATAGGGGCCATCGCCGAGCGATCTCGCGGGGTTGCTCGCACCATGAGCACGCCGGCGATCGAGGCGATCACTCCAACTGCGCAGGCAATCACAGGGAAAACCAGGCCGAGGGCGGGGTTGGCGCCGATCGAGCGGAAGGCTGCCACTCCCAAGATGATGGAAGCCACCAGCGTCACCTCGTAGCTCTCGAACAGATCGGCTGCCATCCCGGCGCAGTCGCCAACGTTGTCGCCAACATTGTCAGCGATGGTGGCCGGGTTGCGAGGGTCGTCCTCGGGGATGCCTGCCTCCACCTTGCCAACCAGGTCGGCTCCAACGTCGGCGGCCTTAGTGAATATCCCCCCCCCGACACGCATGAAGAGAGCCAGCAGAGAGCCCCCGAAACCGAAACCGATCAGGATGGCGGAGGCGCTGTTCTGGAACAGCATGATGATGACGGTGGCGCCCAGCAACCCCAAGCCGACGCAGAACATGCCGGCCACACCGCCGGTGCGAAAGGCAACCCGCAGGGCGGCGGGGAGGGACCCGGTGCGAGCGGCGGCGGCGGTACGAACGTTGCCGCGGACTGCCAACCCCATCCCGATGAAACCAGTCAGCCCGGACAGTATGGCGCCGACCACAAAGGCCAAGGTACGGTACACGCCCGATTCTGCGAACGAAAGCGCCTGACTTCCGTCGGGACGGTCGACAGCGGTGGCGGTGAAGAACACGATCAGGGCCAGCGGGATCAGGATCAGGCCGATTGTCTTGAACTGCCGCTTGAGGTAGGCCATCGCCCCTTCCTGGATGGCTGCTGCGATCCGGAGCATGGTGGGCGTTCCCTGATCCGCTGCCAGCACTCCCCGCATCAATCCGAAACCAACTGCAATCGCCAGCAGTGCGCAGGCAACGGCGATGATCAGCCAGAACCATTCAGTGTCACCTAGGGTGAACTCTTGATAACCGCCCTCCTGGGCGTAGATGATCGCGCTGAGCATGGTCCTCACAAGGTTGGGAAGTTACGGGAGACTAGAGCACCGCCGCCCGGGTAGTCATCACGCAAATGTGTTGCACTGGTTGGGGTCGCCGGAATTGAAGCCGGTTTGGAACCACTTCGAACGCTCGGCAGCCGAACCATGAGTCCACTCTTCCGGGCGGACCTGACCGGTGGTTTGTTGCTGGATGCGGTCATCGCCAACCGCCAGGGCGGCGCCGATGCCCTCTTCGACATCTCCTGCCTCGAGGATTCCCTCTTGGTAAACCTTTCTACCCCACACCCCTGCGAAACAGTCGGCCTGCAGCTCCATCTTGATCGAGGATTGCTTGGCATTGCCGGGGTTGTTCTGTTGCTCAGCCCGCACCTGATCGGCGATGCCCAGCTCGTTCTGGACGTGGTGTCCCACTTCGTGAGCGAGGACATAGGCCTGGGCGAAGTCTCCCTGCGCACCTAGCTTGTTTTGCAAGGCGAGCAGGAAGTCGAGGTCAACGTAGACGGTCTTATCCAGCGGGCAGTAGTGCGGTCCCACCTGGCTGGGGGCGTACCCGCAGGCTCCTTGGGTGCCCTGGGTGAAGATCTGGTAGGTGGGGTGCTGGTAGGTCTTTTGGGAGGCCGTGAAGATCTCTTCCCATAGCTGGCTGACATCGTTCATCACCGCGGTGGTGAAATCAACCAGCTCTGCTTGCGGATCGGGCTGGCTGGCGTCCCGAGTGGGAGCCGGCGCCTGCGCCTGGGCGCCCGGGTTCAACTTTTCGAGGATGTCGCCGATCCCCCCCCCGAGTCCGCCCTTGCCTCCCAGCAGCTGCGGCAGGATGAGGAGGGCGAGGATGAGGAGGAGGCCGCCGCCCCCACCCACTTTGAGGCCGCCTGGGATTCCTCCCCCTTGTCCACGCCGATCTTCGACTTGGACGTCTTGGGATTGTCCTCGTTTCAGGTCCCTCCACCGCATTGGTTCCGCTCTCCTCTAGTTGGCCGCAGCCATGGTAGACGGCCTAGCAATTAGTGGTCGAGGCGGCAGAGCCAGAGGCCGGGGCTCACCCCCCGGCCTGTTGTTTGGCGCCAGCGCCTTGTGGATTAGCTGCAGCCCATCGAGTTGCCGCAGTTGAGACAGCGATAACAAGAACCGTTCCGCACCGTTATGTGCCCACAGGTGTCGCACAGCGGGGCGTCACCCATCAGGTCAGCCAACGCCGAATCCACTCCGTTGGCCGCTGCCCCGACCGCGGTGGCTGGCTTGGCGGCCGCCGCCGCCGCCCGCACCAAGCGTGGGGCCTGAGCCACCGCCGGGATAGCGGCATCCACAAAACGAGCGGCCACCGCTTGGGCATCGATGTCCGACTCCATGGCGGCTTCTGTCAGATCCAACTGGAGTCCGGCATCCACAACGCTGGTCGAGGGCGGCTCCGGCAGCGAGACAGCCGGGGGAACCTGGACCAGATCGGTGCGTCCCAAGTACTCCAGGCCCAACGCCCGGAACACGTAGTCGACGATCGAGTTGGCCATCTTGATGTTGGGATGGCCTTCCACCATGCCCCGGGGTTCGAAGGTGTGGAAGGTGAAGGTATCCACGAACTCCTCGAGCGGCACCCCGTACTGGAGGCCTTTGGAGACCGCAATCGCGAAGCAGGAGAGGATCCCGCGCAAGGTGGCTCCTTCTTTGGCGAGGTCGACAAAGACCTCTCCCAGCGTGCCGTCGGAATACTCCCCGGTGCGGAGGAATATCTTGTGCCCTCCCACTCGGGCTTCTTGGGTGAAGCCGCGGCGGCGGGCAGGGAGCAGGAACCGCGGCCGGGCCACTCCGGCGTAAGCCTGGCTCGGACTCGCCCCGGCTGGCCACCTCCCCATCGCCGCGCTCGCCTCTGGTTCGAGGGCGGCGTCGAGTTCGACCTGCTCCTCGGCTCTCTCGCCTTCGTCTGCCAGAACACTCAAAGGTTGGCTGGCCTTGGATCCATCCCGATACACCGACAGCGCCTTGAGTCCCATCTTCCAGGCCAGCTGGTAGCTCTCTTCGATCTCGGCAACTGTGGCTTGGTTGGGGAGGTTGACGGTCTTGGAGATGGCTCCGCTGATGAAGGGCTGGGCTGCCGCCATCGCCCGCAAGTGTCCGCGGTGATGGATGAAGCGCTGGCCGTAGCGCCCGTTCCGGTTGGCGCAATCGAAGACGGCGAGGTGCTCGTCTTTGAGGCCGGGGGCTCCCTCAATCGTCTGCCGCCCGCAAATCACGTCTGCTGCCGCCCGTACTTGTTCGTCTGTGAAGTGAAGGGCGGTGAGCAGATCGAACTCGAGGGCGGTGTACTGCTCCTCGCTGAAGCCCAGCCGGGCCAGCGCCTGGGTACCAACCACGAAGACGTTGAAGGCGTGGCGGAGGTCGAACACCCCGGGCAGGGTGGCCTCGATGCGGCCGATCTCGTCGGCGGTGAAGCCTCGGCCGGTCAGGCTCAAACGGTTTACGTAGGGGGCCCCCTCCAGAGTCATGGTGCCGATCACCCAAGTGACGATGGTTTCGATCTGGTCTTGCGGGTAACCCAGCCGACGCAGGGCAGGCGCCACCGATTGGTTGACGATCTTGAAGTATCCCCCCCCCGCCAATTTCTTGAACTTGATCAGAGCGAAGTCAGGCTCGACTCCGGTGGTATCGCAGTCCATCTGGAGGGCGATGGTGCCGGTGGGGGCCAGCACACTCACCTGGGCATTGCGGAAGCCGTTGGTCTCACCCAGGGCGAGGGCGTTGTCCCACGTCATGCGGGCGGCGTGCAGGAGGTCGCCGGGCGCGACGGCGGGGTCGATCCCGGTCACCTCGTGATTGAGCTGCTCGTACTCGGACTGGGGCTGATTGTGAGCGGCTCGGCGGTGGTTGCGGATCACCCGCAGCATCGCCTCTCGGTTGTCTGCGAAACGGGGGAAGGGGCCCACCACTGCTGCCAGCTCGGCCGAGGTGGCGTAGGCGTGCCCGCTGAGGATGGCAGTCAGCGCTCCGATGATGGCTTGGCCCGCCTCGGAGTCGTATGGGATTCCGCTGCGCATCAGCAAGGACCCCAGATTGGCGTAGCCGAGCCCGAGCGTTCGGTAGTCGTGGGAACCCACCGCGATTTCTCGGGAAGGGAATTGCGCCATGCTCACCGAGATGTCCAACACGATGGTCCACAAACGGATGGCGTGGAGATAAGCGTCGACGTCGAAGTCTCCGCTCTCGTCGTCAAAGAAGGCGACCAAGTTGAGACTCGCCAGGTTGCAAGCGGTGTCATCCAGAAAAACATATTCCGAACATGGGTTAGTTGCCTTGATGCGGCCGCCGGCCGGGCAGGTGTGCCAAGCATTGATGGTGGTTTCGAACTGGACTCCGGGGTCGGCGCAGGCCCAGGCCGCCGCCGCGATCTGATCCCACAATCGCCGAGCGGGAACCGTCTTGGCAATCTTTCCGTCGGTGCGCCGTACCAGCTCCCAATCCCGATCGGTTGCGACCGCCTGCAAGAAGTCGTCGGAGAGGCGCACCGAGTTGTTGGAGTTCTGTCCGGAGACGGTCTGGTATGCGGTGCCGTTGAAGTCGGAGGGATAGCCAGCCGCGATCAGGGCTCGCACCTTCTTTTCCTCATCTGCTTTCCAGGCGATGAATTGCTCGATATCTGGATGGTCGATGTCGAGGATCACCATCTTGGCCGCCCGCCGAGTGGTGCCTCCGCTCTTGATGGCACCCGCCGCCCGGTCGCCGATCTTGAGGAACGACATCAGCCCGGAGGACTTGCCCCCCCCCGAAAGCGACTCGTTCTCGCCTCGCAGGTTGGAGAAGTTAGTGCCGGTACCTGCTCCGAACTTGAACAGGCGAGCCTCTCGCAGCCACAGGTCCATGATGCCGCCTGCATTGACCAGATCGTCGTTCACGCTCTGGATGAAACATGCGTGGGGGGCGGGGCGGCTGTAGGAGTCGGGCGACGGCTGCACCTCTCCGGTGTCGGCGTCGACGTACCAGAAGCCTTGGGCAGGCCCGGTCAGCCCGTAGGCGTGGTGGAGACCGGTGTTGAACCACTGCGGCGAGTTGGGGGAAGCGATCTGGGCGGCCAGCATGTACTTGAGCTCGTCCTCGAACGCCTGCGCATCATCCGCGGTTGCGAAATAGCTGTACTTCTCTCCCCAGGCTCGCCAGGTCGCACTCAGGCGATGAAAAACTTGACGGGCGGAGGCTTCTGCGCCGAGCACGGGGGCGCCTTGGCCATCCAGTCGGGGGCTGCCGTCCGAGTTGAGCTGGGGAACCCCGGCCTTGCGGAAGTACTTGGACACGATGATGTCGGTTGCCACTTGCGACCACTGCGCCGGCACCTCGGCGTCTGCCATCTCGAATACAGTCGAGCCGTCCGGGTTGGTGATCTTGGAGTTGCGCCGAGTCCAACTGAATCCGGAGAGGGGGTCGGCGCCGGGCCGGGTGTAGTGGCGGGGGACGGTGAGTCCCCGATGCTGCTTAGTCATCTTGGTCCTTTCTCGTTTCCGGTCCCCGGGAGCAACCGGGCACCGAAGATGGCTGCCGGATGCCCAACCACAAGATGTTGTGTTTTCGAAGCCTCGAAACCACAGCATCTGGGGGGAGGTTGGCACTCTAATCACCTTGGTGTAGTTACGTCAAGCGTATTCCACCCCACTGACACCAAGGCTAAGCAGGCAAGGCAGTACGCGAAAACGAAGCAGCCCAAGGAGGGAAAAAAAACCCCATTCTCCCCAGCTACAGCCGTTTCTTCACCGCCAGTGAGAACTTGTCAACACACGGGCGGGGAAGCCCCGCCCACCCCCGAAGAAAAAGACGGGCGGGGAAGCCCCGCCCACCCCCGGAAGCCAACCCTCGGAAGACCCGCCGAACCCCACACTCGGCGAAGGCGCCACGGGCTGGAAAAACGGACGGCGCTATCTCGAGCAATCGTTCGACTGGAAACAGTCCTCTAGACAGAGCGGTCGGCCTGGCGTACGTTGCCGCACGACGGAGCCCGGGGCACCGCCGGTCAGATAACTGTTCGGGGAAGCGCGGTAGATGGTCGAGCGGTGACCTGGGTTCCGACACAGGCGGGGAAGCCCCGCGTGCCGGGAAGCCCACGTGCGGGGAAGCCCCGCACACCCCCCTGGCGACCCAAAGGTGGCATGACCGCCGACCCCTGAAGAAAGAGGAACACGGGGAAAGCCTCCCGTGCGCGGACTCAACGCTGCGATTTCCTCGCCAGCATCGAACCGCGGGGATCAAGCGGCGGCGTTGACAAACCCCCTTGTCTTCGGCGCTCGGCTCTCGTACGCTATCGGCGTGGAGGAAATCCGTCTGGCGGATGGCAGGGAATGGCTGTCGGTAGCCGATATTTGCGAGTACATAGGTGTGTCCGCTTTTGTGGTGACCAAGCTGTTGCGTACGGGCGAGCTTCCCGCGGTCAAGTTCGGGCGGGAATGGCGAGTGGCGCGGGTTGATTTCGAGGATTACATCAACCGCCGGCGGGCCCAGGTCCAGGAAAAGGGGCCCATCCTCCGGCGGTAGCCTGGTGCAGTGACCACCACCGCACCAGCTCAGATCGATGCTCCTGACCAGGTCTTGTCGCTGGATGAGGTGTGGAAGGTGGTGGTGTGGAACGACCCTATCAACCTGATGAGCTATGTGGTGTATGTATTCCGCAAGCTGTTCGGCTACAGCCAGGAGAAAGCCACCCGCCTGATGCTGGCGGTGCATCACGAGGGCCGGGTAGTGGTCTCCAGCGGACCCCGAGAACGATCCGAAACCGACTGCTTCCGACTGCATCGCCATGGGTTGTGGGCGACGCTCGAGCGGGCCTGATGAAAGTGCCTTTCCGGGCGGTGGCTGGCGGGCTGGAGGTGGATCTGGCCGAGACCGAGCGGGCCATGTTGCGCCGGATCCCTGATCTGTTGGGCTCGCTCGAGGAAGGCGAGGCGGCTGCTCAACGCCTGGCGCCGGTGGCATATCAGGATCCCGAAGAAGACGCCGAGTTTCGTCGGCTAGTCAGCGGCGACATGTCGTCCGGCCGCACCACCGACCGCAGCGGTTTCGCTTCGAGCATTATCGACGCCCGCGTGCTTTCTTCCGAGCAGGCGCAAGCCTGGCTGCGGGTACTGGGCGAGGCCAGGCTGGTACTGGGGGCGCGGCTTGGAATCGCGGAAGACGGATGGCAGATTCCGTCCGACGCCAGCTCGGAATTCGCTTTGCTCGGCTACTTGGGCTTCCTCCTAGAAGAGCTGGTCGACGCCCTCAGCCAGCTCGATTTTGCGGGGGGACTTCAATCATGACGTCCGCGGCTGGTCTCATCATGGGTAGCGGCATTTTCCGCCCTGAGCCCCCCCATCCGCTGCGGGAGTGGGAGGGAGTTCCCGAGCTCCAGCACGTGATCGCCACGCTGGCTGCCAGCGGGTTTGACCCGGTGGTGGTGGTGCTGGGGGAGCGGTGGGAAGAGGTGCTGACCGCGGTCGATTTCGGTGCTGCGATGGCAGTCGTCAACGAAGAGTGGAGGCAGGGTCTCGGCTCGTTCGTGCGAGCGGGGCTGGGGACTCTGGTGAGGGAATCCGCGTGCGAGGCCGCCCTGATTGCGCTGGGCGATCAGCCCCGGCTCGATTCGGCGCTGTTGGCGCGTTTGGCGGCCGAGTCGTCTCCCACCGCCCAAGTTGTGATCCCTCGTTACCGGCATGCGTTCGGTTATCCGCTGATGGTGCGCCGGGAGCTGTGGGACCGACTGCTGGCCTTGAGCGGCGGCGCCGATCCCCTGGCTCTTGTGCGCGCTCACCCCACTTGGGTGACGGAAGTCCACAGCGATCGGCTCCCCGACGGGCCTATCGGGTCGTCCTTCCAGGCGTCCCCCACCAGCTGAACGCGGTGGGCTTGGCCGGATTAGGCTCCCTCGCCGCAGCGATAGTTTCAACCGAGGAGAGAAAGGAACGTCAATGCCATCCATTGCGGCGATCGAGGGGATCGGTGCTGCCTACGGCAGGAGTCTTCGCAAGGCAGGGGTACGTACCACCGAAGCACTGCTCAGGCGAGCCTCGACCCGGCCCGGCCGCAAGGAGCTGGCCACCCGTTCCGGTCTCTCCGAGCACATGCTGTTGGAGTGGGTGAACCGGGCCGACCTGATGCGGATACGAGGGATCGGACCCCAGTACTCGGACCTATTGGAGTCGGCTGGGGTCGACACCGTGAAAGAACTTCGCAGCCGGAGGCCCCACCAACTGATTGGAAAGATCGGCCAGACCAATGTTGCCAAGCATCTGGTGCGCCGGATGCCAACCGAGTCGATGGTGGCGGGCTGGATCGCCCAAGCCCGCAAGCTCGAGCCACTCGTCAGCTACTGAAAAATCTGGTCATCGAATGCGCCAACTATCGTCGTTTTTGGCACCAATTTCGGGATGGGATGCGACAGCTATCGTCGTTTTTGGCACCAATTTCGGGATGGGGGGGTAGTTGAAAGGCCCCCGGGTTTCGCCGGGGGCCTTTCGGTTTGGTGCGGTTGTGTGACCTACGGCAGCAGGTGGCCAATCGCTCGAGCCATCACGTCGGCTCGGGCAGAGGCGTCGGTGATGCCTTCCAGCCCAAAGCCGAAGTAGAGGGTGTCGTCGGTAGCTACCGCCGAGCCCTCCTGCAAGCCGACCGAGGGGGACCGGATCCAGTTGTTGGGGTTGGCGCCACTGCCGTCAGCCGGTCCGGTGACAGCCCAACCGTCGGTCGGATCGGCGTCGTCCTCGAAGGAGGTGGTCCCGCCGCCATGTGAGACCGAGATGTCGTCAACGAAAGCGCCCAAACCTTGGATTGACCAATCGCTGGCATAGGAGATGGAGACTTCCACCTGGCTTCCGGCGTAGCCGCCGAGCGCGATGCTCCAGTCCTCCCAACCGGCGGAGCGGCCCGAGCTGGCGTTCCAGGCTGCACCGGTAGTGGAGTTGGCGCCCGAGCAGTCCGTGCCCTGGTAACGCTCCAGCCAAGGATGCAACTCGAACCAACCGGCCGCACAGCTGTCGCCGGTGCTCGAGCTGGTGTGGCCGTTGGCGTCGGGCAGCGTCGTCCAGGCATCCGATCCGACCGGGTGCGCCTCCACGAACACGAAGTCCCAGGCGGGTTCGGTGTCGTAGGAGAACCGGAAGTCCAGAGTTGGGTTGTCGGCGGCGGCTACCCCGGTGAGGTCGATGGTCCTGGTTATCCGCTTGAAGCTGACGTCTCCGGCCTGGCTGTACATGTACTTGTCACCGTCGAAGGGTTCGAAGGCGCCGGTGAAACCGGTGTCCCAGATGGCGGGGGCGCTGCTCTCGAACTGCGGGTAGTCGGCCGGCTTCAAGATGCTGCTGGTGGTGATTAAAGCCGCGGTGTGCACCTGGTTCTGGGCGCTGTCGCTCCCGTTGAAGCTCCAGCCGAGGGCGGCGAACGGGTTGCTGACTCCAGCCACCGGGAACGGCTCGCCGCTCCCGGGGTCGGTGCCGGCGTCGCTCTCGTAGATGTAGGCGCCCAGGTAGTACTGGATGAAGTCGTTCTTGTCTCCTATCAGCTGGCAGGTATCCACCACCAGCTGCCCGCCAACAAAGCACTGGGCGTTGTTGATGGGGTCGTAGAACTGGCCTCCTGCCACTCCGTTTTCCACCGCCCCGGCCCATTGGCCGGTATAGAGGAGCTTGCCACCCTCATTCAGGTATTGGCGCATCTCCAGCATCATGTCGTTGGCGAGGCGGGAGGAGTTCCCCCCCGGCCATGGCACCTCTCTGGTCACCAAGTCGTTCCCGGTGTACCAGACCACCGCCCGGTAGTGCGAGAGCACCCCCAGCTGGTCGGGGGCGGTGCGCCCCATCGCGTCGACGTCATATACGTCGTAGGCGATCCCATTGGCGGTCAGGGCATCGGTGTAGTACGAGAGGTAGTTAGGAGTACTCGTGCTGGCATAGGCCGGCAGCGTCGAACGCCCGGTGCGGTCCTCAGCCGCAACCACCAACACATCTGCCTCGTCGTTGGCTGCTACCGAGAAGGTGGCGTGCTCGCTGGTCGAACCGCCACCGGTGAACCAGTACTCGACGCTATCTCCCATCGCCAGGCCGGGGATGGTCCCCCGCAGGTAGTGGTAGTAGACGTTGTAGGCGTTATTACCGCCGTAGCGCTCTCCGTTGGGCGAGGGGCTGGTAGAGGCAGTCTGGGTAGCACCTCCGCTGATCCTGTAGTGCAACGTCACTGCTCCGATCGCCCGCTTGGCCAGCACCTCGACCGGCTGTGAGCTACCGCCTGCGTAGGAGGTAGCGAAGGTGAGGTCGGATTGTGGGTTGTTGGTCTTCCAGGGGTCGGTGGTCGAGACATCCAAGTAGAGGTCCTTGGTGTCGATGCCGGCATGGGAGACCGGATCGTCTGGGTCCACGGCCGATTTGGCAACCCGCAAGGCGAAGTCGAGGTTGGCGAGGAACTCGGCCTGCACCGCTGCCTCGTCGGCTGGGAAGACGAAGCCGCAGCCTTCGCAGCCTTCCGAGAGCTCGGGGGTCCAAGCCAGCGCACCCATGCTCCCGTGGGCGAAGTCGGTGAACTCGCCGTTGGTGGTATACAGCTCAGAGGAGAGGTCGGGATCGAAACCGGGCACCGCCGGGTTGGGGTCGATACCGGTGAGGGCAACGTAGATGGGATCGTCGGCGCTGGCGGTCTGAACCTGCCAGCCTTGGGGGTAGAGCAGGAGCTGGCCGAAGGAGTGGTAGCTGATCGCGAACTTGAAGGGAACCCGCGCCATCAGCCCCATCAAGGCCTGGGTTTCCGGTTCAGAGGCGGGGGAGGGACCCCGGTAAACCTGACTCGCGATCTGGCTGGACGAGCCCTCCTCGTCGTAGTTCCAGTGTTCTGGGTAGTTGCGGTTGGGGTCGACCCCGTCCAGGGCGGAGGGAGCCCCGTCTCCGTCGTTGTCCCGCAGGTTCTTGCGCCACAGGCGCTCGACGTCGAACGTGTACTGGTAGCCGTCTGGGTTGTGCACCAGCACGAACCACAGCTCGGTGTCCTTGAGCAGGTTCTTGATCTCGGTGTCGTTGGCCCGCCAGCGCTCGATGTAGGAGCTGAGCAGGCGGCGAGCAACCTCGGTCGAGATCCATTCCCGGGCGTGATGGGTTGCCACATACAGCACCGCCGGGCGGGTCCCGTCGGCGATCCCGCGGGCGCCTTGGGTGAGCTTGAGGGCAATGTACTCGCGACCCTGTTCGGTCTCCCCGAGCACTTCCAGCTTGATCAGCTGCGGGTTCTCGGCTGCCAGGCGGTACATCTCGTCGCGCAGGTTGCCGGCTCCGTCGAAGGGTCGGAACACGGCTTTGGGGTCCTCGGCTTGCTTCTTGGCCCGCTCCGACTGGGTGCGGCCCTGGGCGTCCCTCACCACCTGGAGATCGATGCCCTGACCCCGCAGGCCGTTGCGCTCTTGATTGGTGAGGACCAGGCGCACGGTGGCGCCTGTGGCTGTCGGTTCGATCGAGGCGATGTCATAGCCGCCCGTGGTCAGCTCCGAAAGAGTGGCAGCATCGACTTCCGCTTCGTACATCTCGAGCTTCTGGTTGCCTTTCCCCTTCCCGGGAGCGGCTCCAGCCGCTCCGGCGAATGCCACGATCAGGAGCAACGAGACAAACAGGGTTATCCGACGAGAGCGCATCTCAAACCTCCAGCGACGGGAACGTTCGGTCGGGAGGTTAGACCTCGCGCGCTGCGCGCGCAAGCCTTGCTGGCGGTGCGGAAGAGTACATGCGGGGAAGTCCCTTAGAACCCCCCCGGCGGGGAAGCCCCGACCCCCGAAGAACACGCCGAGCCGCTGATGGGACGCCGGCCTCGACCACCGGCGACCCTGGTTGAGTCTTAGGCCTTTGACTTGCGCGGGGCAGCCTTCTTGGTAGCCGTCTTGGCAGCCGGCCTTCTCTTGGCTGGTTTCTTGGCGGGTTTGGAAGCTGGGCTAGGGGCGGGTTGCTTGCGGGCAGGAGCGTGCGACTTCTCAGGCCGGAACGAACTCCGCCAGTTGGCGATCACACCCTCGAGCTGGTCGCGCAGGCGCTCGACCTGACCCTGGATCTGATCCATGTCCACTTTGGAGGACAGCTCTTCGATCAGGTTTCGATCGTTGATCCGTTTGGCGATCCGCTCGCCCTGCTTGACCCATACCTCGAGCTCGCGACGGGCTACGTCGCTGAACTCGCCGGTCATCTCGGCGATGCGCTTGGCGGTCCACACCGGGGCTCCGATGAGGGCGTAAACAGCCCGCCTTCCGCTATTGCTTGGCTGGTTTGGCATTGCTCTCCTTTTTCTTGTTAGGGGTTGGTTGGGTGGTTGGTGCGACTCCATCGACGAAGCTCCGATACACTTCGATCAGCGCTTGCCGTTGTCTGAGGTTGAGGCTTCCGTCGGATTCGATCGCCTCGGCGACGCCCGGGACTCGCTCCGCCTTCTCAAGAAGACCGGCGCGGACGTACAGGGTCTCCGCCGAAAGCGAAAGGGCGCGGGCGATGCCGCGCAGGATCTCGGCCGAGGGCTGGCGCAGCCCGCGTTCGATTTGGCTTAGGTAAGGGTTGGAGACTCCCGCCCGTTCCGCCAGCTTGCGAACCGAAAGGGCGCTCTTCTTCCGCTGGATGCGGATGAACTCCCCCAGCTCGCCGATTTCTCTTCGCATGAGCCGATTGTATCACAAAATGCTTGCAAGAGTTAGCAGGGCGGCCCACGCCCCGGCTGGCTGGGTTAGGGTTGCGCCATGTGTCGATCTATCAAGACCCTCCGCTCAGAACAGCCGGTGACGCCGGAAGAGGTCCGAGCCGCCGCGCTCCAGTACGTGCGGAAAATCTCGGGCTACCGCCAACCGTCAAAGCGAAACACCGAAGTTTTCGAGGAAGCAGTAGACGAGGTAACCCAGGCAACAGCCCGCCTACTGCTCGCCATCGCCTGACCTGGTGCACGGTTGCTAGTGCACGGCTCCCCAAGCCTGCTTGGCAGCCGGGTAGAGCTGGCAGAATGGCGGGCGTGCTGATTGCAATGAAACCCGGTGCAACCGCGGCTCAGGTCGAGGCGGTGGCGGCGCGTCTGCGCCAGGCCGGGGCCAGGGCCGAGCTGATCGAGGCCGAGCCCACCGTGGTTCTGGGGAACGGAGGGGACCGCATCGCCATCGATGAAGTCCCTTGGGAAGCAATGCCAGGAGTGGAGCGGGCGGTCCCACTCTCTCGGTCGTCGAGAAGCGTGATCACCTCGCCGGTGGAAGTGGTGGAAGTGGCTGGAGTGGCAGTGGGCGGCGGCCATGGAGTAGTGATCGCGGGACCATGTGCAGTGGAAAGTCGCGAGCAGCTAACTGCGGCGGCTCAGGCGGTGCGGGCGGCGGGAGCCCACTTGCTGCGAGGCGACGCCTTCAAGCCGCGTACCTCGCCCTACGCTTTTCAGGGCTTGGGAGAGAAGGCGCTCGAGCTGTTGGCAGAAGTGCGCGAGCTCACCGGGCTCCCCTTTGTTGCCGAGGTGCTGGATCCGCGCGACGTCGAGCTGGTCAGCTCCTACGCCGATTGCATCCGGGTCGGCACCCGCAACATGTCCAACTATCCGCTGCTGACCGAATTGGGAAGACAGCCGAAGCCGGTGCTGCTCAAGCGGGGAATGCAAGCCAGTATCGAGGAGTGGTTGGGGGCGGCTGAGTACGTTTCCAATGCCGGCAATCGCAACATCATCTTGTGTGAACGCGGGATCCGCACCTTCGAGACCACCACTCGCAACACGCTCGATCTCTCAGCAGTTGCTGTCATCAAAGCCACCACCCGACTCCCGGTCATCGTTGACCCCTCGCATGCCACCGGGCGCCGATCACTGGTAGCCCCCTTGGCGCGGGCCGCGCTGGCGGCAGGTGCTGACGGGGTGATGGTGGACGTGCACCCCAGTCCCCAAACCGCAAAAGTCGATGGCGCCCAAGCTCTCGACCCCGAGGAGTTCTCCAGCCTGATGGCGGAACTGCACCGGATCGCAGTCGCGGTCGATCTGGCGCTAGGTGCACCGTTCCGCAAATAATCGTGGGGTCTTGCCGGCCCACGACGCCCCTGGCGGCGTCCTCCTCCTTGACGCAAGCGCACGGCTGCGCCTTCGTCGTCGATCCTGGCCAGGGACGCCGTGGCCTCGTCAATACCCTCCCGCTATTTGCGAAACAGAGCACTTAGTGCACCGCTTCGCAAACAATTCTTCGGGGGTCGGCGGGGCCTCGGAGTCGCCAGCTTGGTCGGCGGGTTCTTCGGGGGTCGGCGGGGCTTCCCCGCATGTGGGACTTCCCCGCCTGTGATGGAGTTCGTGCGTGTCGCCGGAGCTCAGCTAGATCTTGCGGTTGGTGACTTGGGGGGCAACCGAGACAAGATCCTCAACGCCATGCAATGGGCAGAACAGGAGCGGGCCGACCTGCTTCTGCTCCCCGAGCTTGCCATCACCGGCTATCCCCCCGAGGACTTGTTGTTGCGAGAGGATTTCCTGGCCGATGCCGCCGGCGTCCTCGACGAGTTGGCCAAGGCTGCTGGCAAGGTTGTCACCGTTATCGGCATCGCGGATGTGGTGGATCCCGAAGCCTCCGATGACTCGGTGGAACGTGGGGTCGCCAACGCGGCTGCGTTGTTGGCGCAGGGCCAGTTGCTGGGGGTGTACCACAAAGTGCTGCTTCCCAACTATGGCGTGTTCGACGAAGCCCGCTACTTCTTGGCGGGAACCGATCCGGCCCGGCTGTTCGGGTTGGCGGGAGCGGCAGTTGGCATCTCGGTGTGCGAGGACATCTGGGCAGAGGACGGTCCCCCTGCCCGACAGGCGGCGGCCGGCGCCCAACTGCTCCTTAACTTGAACGCCTCTCCCTATCACCTTGGAAAGGGAGAGCACCGCCAGCGCATGCTCTCGGCTCGAGCCCGCGAAGCCGGAGTGCCACTGGTGTATGTCAACACGGTGGGAGGTCAAGACGAGCTGGTGTTCGATGGCGACAGCATGGTCTTCGACCGCCAAGGCGGCTTGCTGTATCGGGCTGCTCAGTTCCAGGAGGAGATGTTCGTTATCGATCTCTCCCTCGGCGCTGAAGCTGGCGGTGATCTGGTAGCGGTGGCTGCCTCCCGGCGAGACCGCGGCGATCGCCTCCCCCCCCCTGAAGTTCAACCCCGTCTCGAACCGGACGCCGAGGTGTACTCGGCACTGGTGACGGGGCTACGAGACTATGTGCGAAAGAACGGCTTCCAGCAGGTGGTGCTTGGACTGTCGGGCGGGATCGACTCCGCCCTCACCGCCGCCATCGCGGTGGACGCCCTCGGCCCGGAGGCGGTGTGGACAGTGACGATGCCCTCCCGCTACAGCTCGCCGGGTTCAGTCGATGACTCCCGGGAACTCGCCTCGCGCCTGCACTGTCGCTTCAGCGTGCTCCCCATCGACGGCGTCTTCACTGCTTACCTGGAGGCGTTGGCCGAGCCTTTCGCGCAAACCACGGCGGGGACAGCCGAGGAGAACCTACAGGCGCGGATCCGGGGGGCGATCCTGATGGCTCTTTCCAACCGGTTCGGCCATCTGGTGCTGACCACCGGCAACAAGTCCGAGACTGCGGTCGGCTACGCCACCTTGTACGGCGACATGGCGGGCGGTTTCTCGGTGCTCAAGGATCTGTTCAAGGGATGGGTGTATCGCCTCGCTCGCTGGCGCAACCTCCACCACGAACTCATCCCGCAAGCCATCCTCGACAAACCTCCTAGCGCCGAGCTGAGGCCGGGGCAGCTCGACGCTGACGTCTTACCCCCTTACCCGGTGCTGGATCCGATCTTGGAGCTGTATGTGGAGCAAGCTCGCTCGATCGACGCCATCGTGGCGGAGGGATTCGAGCGGGAGACCGTTACCCGAGTTACGGCTTGGGTGGATGCCAACGAGTACAAGCGCCGCCAGGCCCCCCCCGGGGTGAAGATCACGGCTCGAGCCTTCGGCAAAGATCGTCGGCTGCCCATCACCAATCGCTACAACCCAGGTGCAACCTCGAAATGAGCGGCTCCCGGCCAAACCCAGGGTTCCTACCGACCGCTACGGTACATTTTCATTCAACGGTTCGGTGGTGTACCAAACCCAGGGTTCCTACCGACCGCTACGGTACATTTTCATTCAACGGTTCGGGGATGAAACTGCCTTACCCATGCCATAGCGCCCGAGGGGGTCGGCAACTCCACGATTACCTGCGAGACGGCGCACTAACCTCAACGGTATGGCCTTGTTGATCGATGGTCAGCCGGTGGCGCCCGAGCAAGCCGTCATCTCGGTGCTCGATCATGGCCTGCTGCGCGGAGACGGTTGTTTCGAGACGATTCGGATGTACCGCGGACGCGCCTTCGCCCTGGCCGAACACCTCGAGCGCTTGGAGGCGAGTGCCGCCCAGCTCAGTCTGCCATTGCCCCCGCGCCAGCAGCTAGCGGCTTGGGTGGCTGAGGCGGGCGGGGGTGGCGACGAGGTGGTGCGGCTTGTGATAACCCGGGGGGCGCCCAACGGCTCGGTTCCGTCCCGCTGTCTAGTAATTTCCGAGCCGCTGCCTACCTCCCAGCCCGAGTCGTATCGACTGCTGCCGGTGGTGGCGCCCTGGCACCCGGCCGGTGTTCACTACGAACTGGAAGGTGCCAAGACTCTCTCCTACGCCAACAACATGGCGGCCAGTCGGCGAGCGCAGGAGGAAGGTTTCGACGATGCCCTGCTGATTTCCCACGACGGCATGGTGCTGGAGGGTCCCACTTTTTGCGTGGGTTGGTTTCGCAAGGGCACGCTGGAGACACCCACCCTCGAGTTGGGAGTGCTGCGGTCCATCACTCGGGCCAAGCTGTTGGAAGTAGCGCCTGCTTTCGGACTCACCGTGCAAGGACGATTTCCGCTGGAGCGGGTGTTAGGCGCCGACGAGGTGTTCGGCATGTCGACTATCAAGGAGATGGCTCCCATCAGCCAGATCGGGGAGAAGCATTTCAAAATGGGATCGCAGACCGAGAAACTGGCGGACGCCTTCCGTCGCCGGATCCAAGAGGAGCTGGGCGACTGAAACGGAGCTCCAGGCGGCGCACTAGCCGGTGAACACCTTCAGTTTGCTACGAGCTCTCGATCAGCTGTACAAAGGAGCTGCCACCAACCCTGATGCCTGGGACGAGGCGGCCTTTGCCGAGTGGCTGGGGTCGGCGCTACCTGACAACTCGGATCGGGAGATGGCTCGTCATTTGCGGGCCGGGGTGCGCCAGGCGATCAAGCTGGCCCGCTATTGGACGGGCAAACAAACCGGACCGGATGACTGGAGAGTTCGGGTGGACGAGGCGCTTGGGAGTAGAGCATGGGAACCGGGGCTTGCCATCGCGGAACTAGGACTCAACCGGACTCCGGATCCGGAACTGTTCGCCGAAGTCCAGCGCCGATTTCGGGCTGCCCGTTTTCGACCGTGGATGGAGGGGGTCAGCTACCAGGACTGGCTCAGCCTGCGGGGCAGTGCACCGTCCTAGTCAGGCCAATTCCCGGCCCGGTAGACAAGACCGGGAAGCGGACGCCCCAGCACCCCTTCCAGCCATTCGCTGATGCCGATCAGGGCGTCGAGGTCGACGCCGGTCGGGATGCCTTCGCCTTCCAGTAAATAGACGAGATCTTCTGTTGGGATGTTGCCGGTAGCTCGAGGCGCGAAGGGACAACCCCCGATCCCGGCGACGGACGAGTCGAGAATGGTGGCGCCGGCATCCAGGGCGGCGATGGCGTTGGCGAGGCCGGTGTTACGGGTGTTGTGGAAATGGGCGCCGGTGGGCTTTCCGAGACTGGCAGCTTGCCCGATCAACTCGCTCACCTGGCGAGGGGTGGCGACCCCGATGGTGTCTGCCAGCACGATCTCGTCCGCATCCAGTTGCGAAGCCAACTCGATCACCCGGGCCGGATCGACCCGCCCCTCGAAGGGACAGCCGAAGGCAACACTGATGGTCACAGTGGTCGGCAGAACGGAGGCGGCCAGGATCTCTTTCACCAAGGCGGTGGCCTCGGCGAGTGAGGCGTTGGCGTTGCGGCGGTTGAAGGTATCGGTGACGGCCAGGTTGGCGTTGACTCGGGTGAGCGACGTAGTCATCAACCGATCGAACCCACGGCGATTCAGCACCAACCCGGCGTAGTCAACCCCTGGGTGTCTCTCGATACCAGCCACTACCGATTCGGCTTCCGCCATCTGGGGCACCGCATCGGCGCGCACGAAACTGGTCGCTTCGATTCGGCGGAGGCCGGTGGCAGCCAAACGGTTCACCAAGTCGGTGCGGACCGCCGGGTCGAGCACCTCGGGCTCGTTCTGAAGTCCGTCGCGAGGGCCCACCTCGCTGATGAGACCGGTCATGCACTCAGCCTATTCAATTTGGCGCTGGCATCGTTTCTGCTGGGAGCAGCAAGGCGCCCCCCCCCTCATGTGGGGAGGATTCACCACCGACTCGGGGGTCTAGGACTCGAACTCACGCCAGACACGTGCGCAGGTCCGGGTGGGGTCCGGACCTGCGCTGAAGTGCAGACCTCCAGGGGGGCAAGAGGCCTGCATCAATGCTGGGGCGCCGGGGTCGGGCGCCGCACCAGCGACGAGAGCAAGTATGCCGATTAATCTCTTCTTATGCAAGTCGTCGTCTGAATTTTGAACAGGACCAACACAAGAACACGTCTAACTGCACGCATAGCAATCACGCACCTGCCAAGTTTTAGGATAATCTCGAGCGAAGAATCCGGCTACCGGTGGTTGTTTCGTCCCTCTCCCGCCTCGGCGGCATCTGCTGGATACCTCGTCCTTCCGGGCTCAAGGGCCCACCCGTCCAGCAGGTAGGCGTGCACCCGGCCTTTGCCCTTGAGCTCGATCTCGCCGCGGTCCTCGAACCGATAACGATCCCGCAGCCGCCTGTAGGTCGGCTCGGTCACCTGGATGCGGCCCGGAATTCCGGACGACTCCATCCGGCTGGCGGTGTTCACGGTGTCGCCCCACAGGTCGTAGATGAACCGGTGGCGCCCGATCACCCCCGCCACAACCGGACCACTGGCCATCCCGATGCGCATGCGGAGATCGATGCCCAGCTCCGCGCATGCTGACAGTAATGCAGACTGCATGGCCACGGCCATCTCGGCGGCGAGGATGGCGTGGTCGGGGCGCGGTTCGGGCAAACCGGCGACGGCCATGTAGGCATCTCCGATGGTCTTGATCTTCTCGAGCCCGTGCTCTTGGGTGAGCCTGTCGAAAGCGCTGAAAACCCGGTCGAGCACGCCGACCACCCGCTCCGGACTGGTCTGCTCCGAGAACGGCGTGAAATCGACCAGGTCGGCGAACAGGACGGTTACATCGTCGAAGCGTTCGGCGATCACGCCTGGGTCGCGCTTGAGACGCGTCGCGATCGAGCGAGGGAGGACGGTCAGCAGCAAGCCATCCGACTGGGCGAGCGCGGCGTCGCGAGTACGCAGCGAGTACTGGAGCAGGAGATAGGCCGTCGCCGAGACGCCAAGGATGTTGAGGACGAAGAAGAGGATCCGGAGGCCAGAGGGAATGTCGGCCGGATTCTCTGCCAGGTTCGACTCCGCCAACCCCGACGCCACAGTAAGTGCCACGAAGGCGAGGAAAGCGGGGATAGCGCGCCGGGCATCGAAAAAGAACAGGGCACCGAACACCCCCGCCAGCGCCCACAGACTCACGGCGCTGGACGCCAGGTACCCGCCGAGACTCCACTGCAGCAGGAACGGCAGCAAGATGATTAGCACGATTTGGCTGATCCGCAACAGTCGGTAGTCCTTCGTGCGAGCAAAGGCGATCAGGCTGGCGACCGACGCCAATTGGTAGGCGAATGGGATGGCCGCAGACCTTGGCAACCCGAGCGCGAGGTAGATGCCGACCCAGATCACCGCGAGGGTGGTCACCATCACCGCAGCCAGGGTCAGGGTGACCTTCTGGTCTCGGACGTCGTCGGGGTCGGTGGGGAGGACGCCGATGTTGGCGAGACGCTCAACCGGTGACCAGAGCGGGCTTCGACCCGCCCCGCTGACCCACGCTCCTTGCGATTGGTCCAAGGCCGCGAGCATACCGCCCCTGCTTAAGCGTTCCGTCGGAGCAGGATGCCGAGGTGCGTCTTCCAGGGTTCGACCGCCGCGTCCTGGCCACCAGCCAACGCCGAGTAGATCTGGGCGACATGGTCGAGGTCGTGAACCGCCCAGGTTGCCAACAGTTGGCGCATCGTCACCTCGCCCAGCTCTGGATGACGGCCGACTAGGTCGAGGTCGTCCTGGGCCGATGAGTTGGCGGAGACGCTGGAGGCTTTGCGTCCGCAGTCGTTCGAAACGGTCGATCAGGTCGGTCAGCGGGAGGTCTTATGTGGGCGAACCGATCGAACGGTTGGAAGGGCCGCTCGGTACGGTGCTCATTGATCAGCTCGGCGCGGGGATCCAGTTGTCGAGCTCGGCCGAGATGAGGTGGCCGACCGCGTCGCGCGGCGTCCATCCCTCGGGTGCGTCTGGCGTGTCAAGCCGGATCTCGGGTAGTCCGTCGAGTAGCGAGCGCACCACCTGTGGCGTGCGCTCCAACAGCACGGTCGTGTCGGCGAGGAAGGTCTTGGTCACCGTCCTTCGACGATAGGACAGATGGGTTCGGTGTCTGAGCCTCCGCTCGGTAACCTCGGCGCCAAGGTCAGCCGAAAGGAGGTGCGATGCGACTCACCCATTGGTCGCATGGGTCGGGTTGAGCTTGCAAGCTCGGCCCTGACGAGCTGGCGCAGGTCTTGCGCCATCTTCCTTCCATGTCCCATCCCGATCTCTTGGTCGGCCCTCGGCTCGACGATGCCGGTGTGTTCCGGCTCTCGGAGAAGCTCGCCCTGGTGCAGACCGTCGACTTCTTCACTCCCATCGTCGACGAGGCGTACGACTGGGGCCGGATCGCGGCCGCTAACGCCCTCTCGGATGTGTACGCGATGGGTGGGCGGCCCCTCACTGCCCTCCAGATTGTCGGTTGGCCCCGGGAAGGGCTGCCGCTCGATCTGCTGGGCGAGGTGTTTCAGGGAGGGGCGGCGGTGCTGGCTGAAGCCGAATGCCTGGTGGTGGGAGGGCACACGGTGGATGACCCCGAGCCCAAGTACGGGCTGGCGGTGACCGGGGTGGTGGATCCGTCCCGGCTGGTGCGAAGCCAAGGGGCGAAGCCGGGGGACCTATTGGTGCTGACCAAGCCGATCGGTAGCGGGATCATCTCGACCGCCATCAAGCGAGGGGTGGCTTCCAAGCCGGTCCGGGATCGGGCGGTAGAGGTGATGGCGGTCCTCAACGCGGGGGCGGCGGAGGCCATGTCGGAGGTGGGAGTGGACGCCGCCACCGATGTCACCGGATTTGGGCTGCTCGGTCACTTGCGCTCACTGTTGGAGGCCTCCGGGGTGGGAGCAGGGCTGCAGGCGGGGACACTGCCGCTGCTCCCAGGGGCCCGCGAACTGGCCGAGGCAGGGGTGTTTCCAGACGGAAGCCGTCGCAACTTGGAATATGCCAGCGGCTTCACTGAGTTCGGCGAGGCTCCAGAATGGATGCAGATGTTGCTTGCCGACGCCCAGACCAGTGGTGGCTTGTTGGTGGCGGTCGCCGCTGCTCGAGCCGATCAGCTGCTAGCCGCCCTTGCTCAGCGCTCGACCCCGGCTGCGGTCGTGATCGGTGAGGTCCGAGAGCAACCCGGAGTGAAAGTCAGATGAACGAACGCCTGGAAGCAATCGCAGACGCGCTCTCGATCGGACGATTGTCTCGACACATCTTGTTGTGCGCCGAGCAGACCAAGCCCAACTGCTCGACCTCCGAACAGTCCTCCGAGGTGTGGGCGTATCTCAAGCGCCGGCTCAAGGAGACGGGGCTAGCGAGCCCGGCGCCGGAGTGGCGCGGCAAGGGAGACGGCCCCCCCCCGAGCCGGGTGTCGGGAACCGGGCGGGTGCTGCGCAGCAAGGTGGACTGTCTCCGGATCTGCGAGCAGGGGCCGATCGCGGTGGTTTATCCGGAGGGGGTCTGGTACCGGGGGGTGACGATCGAGGTAATGGAGCGGATCATCACCGAGCACCTGATCGGCGGACAACCGGTCACCGAGTACGTTTTCGTTCGAGACCAGTTGGGCGCACAGTGAGAGGACGTGGTCTGATTGGGGCCGGGTTCGCTGCGTTTGGGGCTTGGCACTTACTGGGATCGCAAGCCGGCCGGCACCGACGACCGCGCATCAATCCGTTGCCGATCCCCGGCCGCAGCGTCTTCATCCCGGGCGGGATCGAGTACTTCTTGCGCGAAACCGGCCCGGTGGGAGCCCGACCCTTGATTCTGATTCATGGTTGGGTGTACGAGAGCTTGCTGACCTGGCATCGCCTGGTCCCCCTGTTGGACGATCGTTTCCGGGTGGTGATGATCGACCAGCGCAACCACGGCGGCTCCGACCGCATCCACCGGCCCTACTCGATCGAGGGTGTCGCAGACGAGATGGCAGCGGTGATGGCGGTGGCCGGCTATCCGAGCGCGGATGTCTTGGGGTACTCGATGGGTGGCATGGTTGCGATGAGCCTTGCCCACCGCCATCCGGCTCGAGTCGGAAATCTGGTGCTGGCGGCTACCGCCGCTCACCGCAAGGTGAATCCGCGAGTCGAGCGGGCGGTGCTGATGGCCGGTCGGGCCTTGTGGCGCCTGAGCCGGGTAGATGGCGCCGCCGTCACCAATCTCGCTTTCCGCTACCTCAAAGCGATCCAACCCGAGTACCAGACCTGGGTGTGGGATCGCCTGCTCGACCGCGACCCCGACCTCGCCTACTGGGGTGGCCGTGCCATTCTCGATTTCGATTTCAGGGCAGAGGCGGGGAACCTCACCCAGCCGACGCTGGTGGTAATCCCCACTCGCGATCAACTCATCGCCCCCGCCGATCAGTACGAGCTGGCTGGGTTGTTGGCGGCACCGACAGTCGTTGAAGTGGTCGGGGTTGGACACGAGGCAGTGTTCACCCGGGCCGGCGATCTTGCCACCGCGGTGACCGACTTCTTGGAGAAGGAGCCGGCTTAGCGCTAGCGAAGACAGTTACCCCCACTAATTTCGGCCAGCAATGCGACAACAGTTGTGCGATCCGGCACCAATTTCGGAATTTCGGCCAGCAATGCGACAACAGTTGTGCGATCCGGCACCAATTTCGGGATTTCGGCCAGCAATGCGACAACAGTTGTGCGATCCGGCACCAATTTCGGGATTTCGGCCAGCAATGCGACAACAGTTGTGCGATCCGGCACCAATTTGGGGATTGATCAGGGGGTGGTGAGGAGGTGCCGGTAGGCCCCGGTGCGCAGATGGCAGGAGGCGAGGTGCCCGGGATCCCCATCCGCCTCGGCCAGCGCCGGCTCGAAGACGTCGCACACGCCCTTCACCGCCAGCCAACAGCGGGGGTGGAAGTGGCAACCGGGGGGCGGGGCCAGCGGACTGGGGAGTTCACCTTCCAGCATCCGGCGCCGGCCGCTTCGAGTTGGATCAGCAACCGGGATGGCAGTCAGCAGCGCTTCGGTGTAGGGGTGAGTGGGACGGAGGTAGCACTGGTCGCGCGCCGCCACCTCCACCACCTTGCCCAGATACATCACAGCCACCCGGGCGCACAGGTGCTCGACGACGCTCAGGTTGTGGGCGATGAACAACATGGTCAGGCGGAGCTCCCGCTGGAGGTCGCGGAGCAGATTGAGGATCTGGGACTGGATGGAAACGTCGAGAGCGGAGACCGGCTCGTCGCAGATCAAGAAGCGAGGCTTCACCGCCAGCGCCCTGGCGATCCCTACTCGTTGGCGCTGTCCACCCGAGAACTCGTGTGGGTAGCGGCGGGCATGGTGGGGCTCGAGTCCGACCATCTCCAGCACCTCGCTCACTCGCCGGGCCTGCTGGTTCCGCTCAACCCCCTGCGCCCGCATCCCCTCGCCGATGGAATCCCCGATGCTGGTGCGGGGGTCCAATGAGGAATACGGGTCTTGGAAGATGATCTGCATCTGGCCCCGCAGGCGGCGCAGCTCCTCGCCTTCCAGGTTGGTGATGTCCTCACCCGCGAATCGAACCGTCCCCGCGTCGGGTTGCAGGAGGCGGAGGATCAGCCTCCCCAACGTGCTCTTGCCGCATCCAGATTCCCCAACCAACCCCAGCGCTTCGCCCTCGAAGATGTCGAGATCCACCCGTTCCACCGCTTGCACGGTTCCTATCCGGCGTTGCAGCACCCCGCTTCGCACCGGAAAATGCTTGGTCAGTCCCCGTACTTCCACCAAGGGTGTCATCTGGGGTCTTCCTGGTAGAGCCAGCAACGGACGTGATGGCCGGGCTCTACCTCAGTCAAATCGGGTTCGAGCTCGGTGCAGATCGTGAGACCGGCTTCCTCCCGAGCTCGGCAGCGGGGAGCGAAGCGGCATCCAACTGGCAGATTGATCAGGTTGGGGACCCGACCCGGAATCACATCCAGGGTGGCACGGCGGGCCCCGATCACCGGGATCGATCCCAGCAGGCCTCGGGTATAGGGGTGTTTGGGCTGGGCGAACAGTGTCTTGGTGTCGGTTTGCTCAACGATCTGACCGGCGTACATCACCGCCACTCGCTCCGCCATCTCGGCAACGATCCCGAGGTCGTGGGTGATGAGGATCACCGCCATCCCCAACTCGGCCCGCTGGCTGCGAATCAGGTCGAGGATCTGGGCCTGGATGGTGACGTCGAGAGCAGTGGTCGGCTCGTCTGCGATCAGCAGCTCGGGCCCCGCCGCCAACGCCATCGCGATCATCACCCGCTGCGCCATTCCTCCGGACAGCTCGTGTGGGTAGGCGCGGGTCCTTCGACCCGGGTCGGGGATCCCCACCCGCTCCAGCATCTCGGCCGCCTTCTCAGCCCCCACCTTCTGGCTGACCCGGTCGTGCACCTCGTATACCTCGGCGATCTGGAACCCGGCCCGCATCACCGGGTTGAGCGAGGAGAGCGGTTGCTGAAAGATCATCGAGATGCGGTCGCCGCGGATGGCCCGCATCTCCTCCATGCTCTTTTCCAGCAGGTTCTCACCGTGGAAGCGGATCTTGCCCGACACGATTCGCCCCGGCTCGGTCACCAGCCGCAGGATGGAAGTGGAGGTGACGCTCTTGCCGCATCCCGACTCGCCAACCAAACCCAAGATTTCTCCCCGCTCGACAGTGAGATCGACTCCGTCGACCGCTTTGACCACCCCATCTCGGGTAAAGAAATAGGTGCAGAGGCGGCTGATCTCGAGCAGATGGCGGTTGGGCGGGGAGGTCATTTGGCGAGGCGCGGGTCGAGGGCATCGCGCAGACCGTCGCCCAGCAAATTGAAAGCGAGCACGTTCCACATGATGGCGATTCCAGGGAAGAAGACCAGATGGGGTGCGGTGAAGACCTGGTTTCGCTCCTCGGCCAGCATCGAGCCCCACTCCGGAGTGGGGGGTTGCGTCCCCAATCCGAGGAAGGAGAGCCCGGCGATATCCAGCACCGCACTCGCGATGCCGAGGGTGGCGGCCACCACCAGAGCCGTCATCGAGTTGGGGAACACTCGATGCCACAACATTCGCCATACCCGAACTCCCAGTGCTCGGTCGGCGGTGATGAAGTCCTGTTCCCGAACTTGCAGCACGCTGGCCCGCACGATGCGGGCATAGATGGGGATGGTGACGATCGAGATGGCGATGATGGCGTTGAAAAGGCCTGGTCCCAATAGCACCACCACCGCGATGGCAAGTAGCAGCGAAGGGAAAGCCAACAACACGTCCATCACCCGCATGATCAGGTTGTCGATGAGGCCACCGAAGAATCCCGCAATCAGGCCCAGCGTTGCGCCAACCACCACTGCAAAGCTCACCGCCGCGAACCCGGCCAACAGCGAGGCCCGGGTGCCGTAGACCAGGCGGCTGAAGAAGTCGCGCCCGTTGCCGTCGATCCCCAGGATGTGTTGCGGCAGCTCGTCTGCGCACCCGAGCAGGTGGACACATGGCGATTGGCGGGGAGCCACCCCGGCATCGAACAGCACCTGTTTAGGACCGTAGGGCGCGATGAGGGGTGCCAGGATCGCAACCGTCACCACCAGGCCCAGCATGGCGAGGCCCACCTGGGCGCTGCGCTTGTGGCGGAGGTCGCCCACCGCCTTGCGCAACAGGCCCCCGACCGGCGCCGGCTCTTGGCGAAGGAGGGCGTCTGTCATCGGAGGCGGACTCGGGGATCGAGGTAGGCGTAAAGGAGGTCAACCACCAGGTTGATCACGACGAATCCGACTGCCACCACCAGCGTGACTCCTTGCACAATGGTGTAGTCCTGGCCGGTGATCCCTTCGAACAGCGTCTTGCCGATCCCGGTGAGGTTGAAAGTGGTCTCGGTGAGGATGGCGCCCCCCAGCAGGCTCCCCAGCGAAATTCCGATCACGGTCACCACCGGCAACAGCGCGTTGCGGGCAGCATGGCGGAGCACCACCAACCTTTCTCCTAACCCTTTGGCCCGGGCGGTGCGGACGTAGTCGAGGCCGAGCACGTCGAGCAAGCTGGAGCGGGTGACCCGGGCGATGAGGGCCAGCGGGATGGTGCCGAGGGCGATGGCGGGGAGAATCAGGTGGCGGATTCCACTCCATGCCACTTCCCAGCTGCCTCCCAGAGTCGCGTTGAGGATGGTGGCGTGGGAGATGAAATCAAACAGCCCGTTCTCGGCCCAGCCATAGACCTCGAAGAATGGGCGGGCGCTCTGGCCGGCGTCGAGGATGCCGGAAGGCGGAAGTCGTAAGAAGGTGTCGCGCAGAAGGACCGCAAACAAGTACTGCAGCATGAGTCCTAACCAGAACACCGGCATCGAGACCCCGGCGTTGGCTCCCACCATCGAAGCGACGTCGACCCGGCTGTTGTGGCGGTAGCCGGAGATCAGGCCGAGCGGTACTCCCACCAGTATCGCGAAGCCGAGCGCGGCCAAACTGAGCTCGATGGTGGTTGGAAAACGTTCGGCCAGGATGGTGGTGACCGGACGTTGGAACTTGAGCGACTTGCCGAGATCGCCACCGGCAACGTCGGCAACGTACTTGCCGAACTGGACCGGGATGGGTCGGTCGAGTCCGTGGCGTTGGATGTAGGCGTCGCAGATCTCGTCGGTGGCGCGCTCGCCCAGCGCGATCCGGCAGGGGTCTCCGGGCAGTACTCGGGCCAACGAGAAGGTGACGAAGAGAATGCCAGCCAGCACCGGGATCGCCAACAACAGCCGCCGAGCCAAGTAACCGAGCATGGGATTGCGAGGCTAACCGCCCAGCGAAATAGCCCAGGTCGGGCTACGGTGATAGCTGCTTGGCGACGCCAGGGACGGGAGGATGGCCTGGGTTGGGGTCAACCCGCATCTTTCGCTCGACGGCAAAGATTTGCTCTCCGTCCTGCCCCATGACTGAAGCTCGTAGGACATGATCGAGCGAGAATTCATTCGCTTCGAGGTGAGAATCACCGTGTTCAGCAGCCGGTTGCGTCCCGTAATACCTGACAGGCTGCCGCCATCCGGGCGGTTTCCAGTTGAGTGACCCGCCGGCGGAACGATTCCCGGGGTAGGTATGCAGGTTGTCGAAATTGGCGACGCACTCGGTGGGTACGCCGTCGGCGTCGGGAGTCAACATCAATTCCGAGACGATGCCGCGCTGCGTCAACGCGACGACAACAACCGAACCGATGCGATCGGCAACCGGGTCTCGTGTGAGAATGCGAACTGGTCGGTCGCCGCCCGGAGTTGCGGCAAACCAGATCTCACCCCGTTGCATCAGACCAGTCCGACCAGTCCTCCGCCGGTCCCCAGTCTGCCAGCTCGGCAAGAGTCTTCTCGTCGGTGGTAAGCGGTGTCACCGTCCAGGCCTCGATATCGCCCTCGGACCGAAGCCGCACAATGTGGCGATGGAGGGCTTGGCGCAGGAACTCTGACCGGTCGACGCCAAGCCGATCAGCCCATCGCTGTGCGTCGGCGGCGTCTTCGTCGTCAACCCGGAAGCTGAGCATTGTCATACCCCGATTATGCCGGCTATGACGCCCGATAAGTCGGTCTGCCAGAGCCCTAAACGCGGCGAACCCAGGGCCCTCCTCAGAAGGGAAGGGAGCCCTAATGGGGGTATAACCAAGCTTCCTGTGAGCCGGCTGGCCGGTGACCACGTGCAAAACCCAGAGACACCAATCTCTGAACCCTGCCCCAGCCAGTTGAAGCTTTGACGCGGGGGCTTACGAGGCCGTGCAGGGGAGTGCAAGGGCCAGGGCTGTTCTTGGCGGTGGCGATGGCCGCACCGGCAGCGCCATGCTGCTGCGGTTCTAGCCGATTCGTACTTCAGCGAGGAGAGAGCATCTCTGCAACAGAAGTGGCACGTAGGCGGCACCGGGAGTTCGGTCCTGCCTCCCGGTCGAGTGGACTAGGTGCTTGACAGCTGCTCACCAAGTCGTTGGGGTCCGGTGTGTGATGACTGGCTCAATCCAAAGGTTCCGAGCAGCGCGAGAAATCCCCGTCACCGGCCAAGAAGAAGGTGAATGACCCGACAACGGGAGCAGTCTTCGTGATCGAAAACGATGGTGACTGCGATCGAATCAAGGTCTCGCTCGAAGTGCCGGGCTCCCACAAGATAAAGGAGGTCACATACTGGGTCACGGACACCTGTACCCTTGCGTGGGAGTCCAAGCTTGTGGATCCTCAGACAGAGGTTGTTGCAGACCCGCCAGCGACGGAGGAGTTGCAGTTCGCAGCGGACGCGGCCCCGGCGAAGACCTCCAGCGCGACTACGGCGGCGGTCGCAACCACTTCTTCCAACTACATTCACACCTCGCAAACGGTTCAAGACATCCTTAATTTTGACATTGCCAAGCTTCGATATCACACTCAACGCGCGTGGAATGGGGTGCGGACCTGGTTTCGTAGCGATCTATTCGCCGTAGCCTCAAGTGGCTTTGCTTGGAACCACGTAGTGGGCGCTGCCATCGATTACATCGGTCCCGAGGGTCTGTCGTCGTATTCGACGGCTCATGGTGACTTCCACAGCGACTGGCTTTGGTGTAATCTCAACTACCGGATGGACAACAACAACAAGCCTTCTAGTTCCGGTTGGTTCGGCGGCGCCTACACCCAGTCGGTCACTAGGTGTAGCGGAACCCACATGACAACCAAGACCTGGGCCAACTCGGCAAGAAACGGATGATGCGTCGAGCCTGGATTTGGTTTCAGCTCGCGCTGGTGATGTTAACGGTAGGGATCGGCTGGTGGCTGACTTTCGAAAATTGGGGCGCGGACCGTTTCCTGTTACTGGCCGCAAGTGCCCTGGCGACGGTTGGCGGCGCCGCAGCGGTAGCTGGGTTGCTCAACGGCAGGGCGGGGCAGGCGTCGGTCGGCTTGCTGATCGCAGGAGTGGCGAGCCCGACCTTCATGGCGTACGCCTTCAATCTAGCGGTGCTCGGATTGGCGGTCCACCACTTCCTGGCGTTTCGCAGACAGGCGAGTGCCGCGTCTAGGTCGTAGCGGGGGGTTTGTAGCCGCAGTAGCTTTGTTGCTGGCTGGCTGCGATGCTGACGCGACTGTAGAGCTGGCGCCCAGGCTGCCTACCTGGGTGCCGGCCGGGCTGGAGGCATCTGCCCAGGTCTCCTTACCTCATCCAGAAGCTTCTGAGGCCACTCAGTTCGACTTCGAGCTCTTCTTGGTGCAAGCGACACGCGAGGTGGAACTGGGAGCAGAGGTCCTCACGAAGGGTGCAACCTTGGGCATCTTCATTCGTTCAGACGCGTCGGAGAGGAAGCCAGTGTCGCGCGAGGGTCTAGGGCCCGGTGAGCTCAGAGGCGTGCTGGCGGCCGGGAGCGGGCGAGAGGTGCTGGTGGTTGCCAGAAACATCCCGGATCCAGTCCTGTCCGTGGTCGCCGAAACCGTGCTGGCCGGACCGGCTGGAGATGACCCCGAGATCGCGGGAACCGAGCCGGTCGCGCATCAGGTGCTTGCCAACCTGCCGGGCATAGGGTCGTTACCGATTTCCCCGAAAGCGCCTGGATTCGTGGCCTCGTTCGTTAGCACACTTGAGGACGAAGCGGCGGCCGGTTTCCAGCGATCGGTCGGGGTCGGCGTACACCGAGGCAAACAGTCCGACCTCGATGTGCTTGCCTGGTGGTACGGGAATTACTCCCAACGAAAGGTGGGTGGCGTACCGGCACTGGAATTCACGCGGGAGGCCCATGGGCAGGTCGAGATCGGTGCGGATTCTCTCACGCCGATCCCGCTGGCAACCATCACCGCTTGGCACGAGGACGGTCTAGTAATAATTGTGTGGACGGTTAGCCTCGCAGAGGAAGTAGCGGGAACGGGTTCTCTCTGACGACCGTCGATGCGAAGGATTTCGCGCCACCGACGCCGAACTGATCGAAAGCCCTCCTGCAACGCGCCAGGGCCCCGCTCCGGAGAGCGGGGCCCCGTTATTTCCGAAAGCGCGGCCCTAGCTAGCGGGGGCGTTCAGGAACTTCCCGAAGAAACCGCCGTAGTAGGTGAAGCTGCCGTCCCGACCAACGTGGTAGGGATTGGCGACGTCCCACTGCACTGCGAAGGAAGCCACCACGTCGTTGGCGTCGAGGCTGCTGCCGTCGTGGAACTTCACTCCCTCGCGGAGGTTGAAGGTCCACTCGGTGCCGTCAGCGTTGGTGGTGTAGTCGGTGGCGAGCGAGGGTTCCACCGCAGTGCCGCCCACCTCGTAGCGGAGGAGCGATTCGCCGAACTGCTCGCAGACCCGCAGCGCTTCACCGTCCGACTCGTCTGCGCAGTAGAGACCGGCCGGCTCTCCGTTCTGCATCCACACCAAGGTGTCCTTGCCCGGATCCATCACCGCGAAGTACTCGTTGCCCAGCGGGCTGGCATGCGCACCGGCCACCGTCGAGGTGAAGGCCACTGCCGAGGCACCATGGGCGACCGGCACCATCGGAACGTGCTGGCGAATCAGTCCGGTTGCCTCCTCGTAGATCCCGAGTCGAGCATTGGGGTCCGGCTCCGAAGCACCCTCGGCCAGGATGTCCTCGATGTCTTTGTGGTGGGCACCGAACTGCGCGCTGGATCCACTCCCGAAGTGATAGTCGAGGAAGTTGGTGGCGTCCGGGTAGTCAGCACCCCATCCCAACAGGTAGAACTGCAACTCGCCGGCGTCCGAGGCATCGAGGAAAGCGCCTGACTCCATCTCTTCGAGCTTCACATTGAGCCCGATCTGGCTCAGCTGGTCCTGGATGTCTTGCGCCACTTTCGGAGGGTCGTTGAGGTAGCCGCGGACGACGTTGCGATAGTTGAGTACCAGCTCGGCTCCGCTAGCCCCGGCATCGGCCAGCAGTTTCTTGGCCGCGTCTTGGTCATACTCATACCAAGCCGGCTCGGGGGTGAACCCGAAGATGTCAGCCGGGAGGAACTGCACCGCCACCGATGAACCGGCGGGGTAGAAGTTCTTCACGATTCGCTCCCGGTCGATCCCCATCGCGATCGCCTGCCGAACCCGCTCGTCATCGAATGGTTCCTTGTCGCGATTCATGCCGAGGTAGAAGACGTTGAGCGGAGGGCGGGGCTTCAACTGTAAGGCTGAATCGGCCTCGATGGTTGCGATGTCGTCGCGACCGACGTTGTCGATCCCGTCAACGGTCCCTCCTGTCAGCTCGATCAAGCGCTGAGCCGACTCTGCCGACCAGCGGAAGATCAGGGTCTTGGCCTTGGGTGCTTCTCCCCAGTAGTCGGGGTTGGCTTCGAGGACGATCTCAGTGCCCCGGGTCCATTGCTTGATCTTGTAGGGGCCGGTTCCGATCGGTTTCTCGATCAGGGCGCCCTTCCCGCCAGTGGCTGCGAACTCTTCCTTGGGGTGAATGGCGAAGGAACTGAAGGCGGCCTTGGCAGGGAAGGCGACGTCGGTGGCGCACAGGGTGAACTTCACCGTGAACTCATCCACCGCCTCGATGCTTTTCATATTGCCGCCGTAGCTACAGTCGGGCGCCGCCGCGGTGTCTCCGGCGTATGCAGGCGCGGCGGTAGTGGTGGTGGCGGCCGTGGTACCGGGTGCGACAGTGGTCGCCACGGGTTCGTCATCCCCGCAGGCCGCTGCCACCAGCGCCAGCACGGCGACCAGTGCAAACGATCTTCTAAACATGAATTGATCCTTTTCTCGTTTGTTTTCTGAGTAATCGACCGAGGGTTTGGGGGCCTCGGCCTTGTCCTACCCTAGTGCTCCGTCTGGGAAAAAGCGTGAGGGGATAGGCGATGCCACGGCGTCCAAGACGGTGCACAAATCGACGACGAAGGCGCAGCTGTGCGCTGCGTCAAGGAGGGGGACGCCGCCAGGGGCGGCGTGGGCCGGCAAGACCCCACGATTGTTTGCGAAACGGTGCACCCACCGGCCGCCGGCGAATCGTACGCCGGCG